>Ga0208980_10000183_pt1 | contig 32228 bp, 15 predicted proteins | sample WetSurMetagenome_3_FD_187993 | JGI IMG/M metagenome (GOLD analysis project Ga0208980, IMG submission 187993) | Wetland microbial communities from Twitchell Island in the Sacramento Delta, sample from surface sediment Aug2011 Site A1 Bulk (version 2) | ecosystem: Environmental > Aquatic > Marine...
ATTCTTACAAACTGCCCCGGTTGCCCTTTCTTTATGGACCGCTGGCAATACGCTCTGAGTGAAATGGAAGGCGTTACTTACGGGGAAGATGGAAAGGGCATCCCGGTGCTGACTTATGAAGAACTGGCAGGGTTGATCCTGGGATATGACCCATGGGACCTCGGCCTTCAAACCCACCAGGTGCCTGTGGAGCCTCTTCTCGATAAAATGGGGATCCCCTATGACCCTGCAAAAAAATTCCTCGGGAAAAACGGGGAATACATTGGCAAACCGGAGGAACCAGGCGTTCTGAAATTCTGTTGCTGAACATGAAAAAATCATCCATCCTGATCATCGGTGGCGGGATAGCAGGCATGCAGGCTGCCGCATCCCTGGGTTCAATAGGGCACCAGGTAACCCTGGTTGAAAAAGATCCAGCCCTGGGTGGTCATGTTTCCAGGTGGGACCGGCTTTTCCCATCGCGCAGACCGTCCGGTGAAATCATAGAAGAACTGAAAAAGAATCTTGACGGGGGGATCAGGATCATGCTGGAATCACAGGTGACCCATGCTGAAAAATCAAATGGTTCCTGGAATGTCAATATGAATAACGGGGAATCGATTTCCGTTGATGCTGTTTTGGTAACAACCGGATTTGACCTCTTCGAAGCCCGCAGGAAAGAAGAATATGGCTATGGCATCTATGATAATGTGATCACATCCGCCGATCTTGAAACAATGTTTTCCTCAAAAGGAAAATTAACCACTAAATCCGGTAAAGAAATAAATAGGGTTGGGTTTGTCCATTGTGTCGGCTCAAGGGATGAAAAAGTCGGAAATTTGTATTGCTCAAGGGTCTGTTGCGTGACCGCCGTCAAGCAGGCCATTGAAGTCAAGGAGATGCTTCCTGATTCGGAAGTGTTTTGCTTCTATATGGATCTCCGAATGTTTGGACTCGATTTCGAAGCATTGTATAAAGAGGCACAGGAAAAATGGGGCATCCAGTTCATCCGGGGCAGGTTATCCGAATCTTTCGAAAATGCAGATGGCACCGTAATGGTTAAAGTAGAGGATACGCTGGCCAACAAGCCGTTCCGGATGAATGTTGACCTATTGGTCCTGATGAGCGGAATGGTTGCTGCCGAAGGGACTGACAGTATACTGAAGATATTCGGACTTCAAACCGATGAAAACCGGTTCCTGCTCCCGTCCGACCGGCAGTTGCATGCCAACGATACCGGATTGCAGGGCGTCTTCCTTGCAGGGACATGCACTTCTCCGAAAAGCATCGACGAAACCCTGGCCGACGCCCGGGCTGCCGCACTTACTATATTACAATATCTAAATAATAAACAAAATTCAAATATCAATTAATGACGCGAGGCGCTTGCGCCGAGTAAATGACAATCAATGAAAATCGACTTCGGATATACCATCAGCGCTGACCGGCAGGTAGATTACGACCAGGCTGACTTACGGCTGGCAAGGTACGTGGAAAAGAAGGAGCCATCCATAGCGGTGTGCATCTCCTGCGGCACCTGCGCAGCCACTTGCAGTGCCGGGCTCTTCACAGACTTCAGCCTGAGGGAGCTCATCATCAGGGTGAAGCGCGGGAATTTGAAAGGGATCAGGGCCGAAGCCGAAAAGTGCATGCTATGCGGCAAATGCCAGCTCATTTGCCCGAGGTTGTTGAATACAAGGAATATCATCCTCGAAATTCAAAGAGGATGTGAACTTTACAAGATATGACATTCGACCTCTTTGTACTGCCCTTTTTCCTTGGACTCAATTCCCTTGTAGTTATCCTGGTGGTCAGGTATTCCAGGTGGATCAGGGGTTTTGAGGTGCGCGACAAATTGCTGCTGCAGAAGGGGTTCTGGAGCCGAAAAAGTCTGTCTGCAGCAGGCGAAGTCTTTATGGAAAGCCTTCTCCACCGCAAAATGTTCCGCCGTAATGCCCTTTTGGGTTATATGCATATGAGCTTTGCGCTCGGATGGTTCCTCTTGATCGTCACCGGCAACCTGGAATCCAGGATCTACAGTAAAGTCCATATCAATCCGCCATACTACCCGATCTTTCTGAAATACTTTGTGCATGACCACCGTGTCCTGCAGCATGAACTGATGACTATTCCCGGGGTCTTCAGGTTGCTTATGGACGTCTTCCTGCTCCTGGTGCTTTCCGGGCTGGTCCTGGCTTTGATCAAAAGGGCGAAATCCAATTGGTTCGGCCTGAAGAAAACCAGCCAGCATACGTTGCTCGACAGATTAGCCATTACCACCCTGTGGCTGATATTCCCGCTTCGGCTGCTGGCAGAAAGCTTTATAGCGGCCGATTACCACAGCGGCAGCTTCCTGACAAACAATGTCGGGCATTTTCTGGGCAGTTTCCTGCCGGCAGAACAACTGGCCTACCCGGCCTGGTGGGCCTATTCCTGGGCCCTCGGGCTCTTCTTCATCAGCCTGCCCTGGTCAAGGTTCATGCATATCCCTACTGAGGTTATGCTCATCTTTATGCGACATTATGGGGTCAGACCGGGCCATGTTTTCACGCCTTATTCCAACTTCGAAATACAATCCTGCCCTAAATGCGGCGTCTGTATCGATGCCTGCCCCGTCAACAACCAGCCGGATGGCAAAGGGATACCACCGGCATACTTTCTCCGGTCCCTCCGGGATGAGAAACCGGTCCATTCCGACACTTTCGATTGCCTCCTCTGCGGAAGATGCAAGGAATTCTGCCCGGTAGGAATCAACATTAACGACATGAGGATTTCACAGCGGGTCCGGTATTCAACAGGCACCAATGGTTCTTACATGTATGTAAAACCCATACCGGTGCCTCCGGCCAAAGTGGCGTATTTTGCCGGATGCATGACGCATCTTACCCCATCGGTGAAAATAGCGATGGAAAAGATATTTACCGCATCAAAGGCTGATTATCAATTCATCGACCGCGATGGCAGCATTTGTTGCGGGAGGCCGCTCTGGATGGCTGGCAAGACAAAACAAGCCCAGGAACTTGTCAGGAAAAACCGAAGGATGATTGAAGGAACAGGATGCACAACCCTGGTCCTCTCCTGTCCCATCTGCCTGAAAATATTCAGGGAAGAGTACAACATGGACATTGAGATCATGCACCACTCTCAATATATTTTGAAACTTATCGAAGAAGAAAAGATAAACATCGAGCCATCCCTGTCCAGGGTTGTTTTTCATGATCCATGTGAATTAGGTCGTGGTTGCGGAATATATGATGAGCCAAGGAAATTGCTGTCGAAAATGGCAGACCTGGTTCCAGCTATAAATGAAAAAGGGGAATCGATGTGCTGCGGCGGAAGCCTGGGCAGCACTGGCATCGACAGCTCCCGGCGTGATGAGGTTACGCTGCTCGCGCTTGAAGCCCTCCTGGCTCATCATCCCGAAACGATCATCACCGGCTGCCCCCTGTGCAAGAAGACCTTCCAGAAGGAGTCACCCATAGAGGTGAAAGACCTCTGTGAAATTGTAGCCGGATCCCTTGTGCATAAAAAAAATAGCACACGAATAGAACGGACGCAAAAGGTTTACACGGATTGGAATCCCTAACCTAGCCTGCTGATTCTCTTTAATTTTTCTAAATCAGTGATCTCCAGTTCATGCCGGTCTTGCAAGATGATACCTTCACGCTGAAATTCCCGTAATATCTTAACACAGCTGTCTTTTGACATTCCGGAAATATCGGCCAGGTCCTGTTTAGTAAGATGTAATTCAAATTTAGATGAATTATAAATGTTCTCCAGGAGGTAGAGTATAGTGTCAGCCATCCTTCCCGGAACTTCCTTTTGGGTCTGGTTAATCAACCGCTGGTAGATTGCAAGAGTATTCCTGCTGAAATCTACCATGAATTCCTCTGAAAATTTTTTATTCCGGTCGAGGAGGCTCTTGAAAACCTGCATTTCAATCAAACAAACCCTTGTATCCTGTAAAGCTGATACTGAAAAATGATGAACCTGGTCGAGGTATATTCCGGGACCGCCGATAAAATTGGTTGGTTTGACGATCCTGAGGATGGTATTTCTTCGATCGATCCCTTCGATGTAGACTTTTACCAGGCCAGAGTTGACAGAGATCACATGAGTCATTGCTGTCCCTTGTTTCTTGATGGTCTCCCCTTTACGGAACATAACAGTAGTCTTGTGCCGGTACACCAGTTCTAATTCTTCCTGGTTCAATAAGTTAAACATTTCTGCCCTGCAATTGCAGTTGAGGCAATTCCTGTTCATGTAATCGGGGGACTCATTCATACCTTACTTATTAGTCTGAAGACCAGTCAGATTCAAATCCAGATACCCGTAAAAACACATAAAGATAATAATATATTGACTTATGTCAATAGGAAAGAGGTTGTGCTGCTTATTATTTCAAGTTGAATTCCCTCGGTAATCCGGCCATATTCTTCATTAATATAGCTCATTTTTAAACCATTAAACCTGAAATTTACAACATCATTAACCACTTAAAAAATCCACATGAAAAAAACGACAATTCTCACATTCAAGGCTGTAAAGCTGTTAACTGATTAATGCCACCAAACAAAATAAAAGGTTAATAGCGATAAATAGTGAACGACTCTTTATGGCTGAAATCCACTAAATAAATCTATAGCAGAATTCTGCTATTATACCCCACTCAGGGCATTCTAGCTTTGCTATATAATAATATGTATATAATTAGTTCTTTACATCTTTAATCAATAACCAAACAATTAATCCATTATGAAAAAAATCTTCAGTTGCATCGCATTAACGGTTTTGTTTTTTGCCTGCAGTAAAACAGAAACAGATCTTCAACCCGTGGAATCCAGAGACAGCGCATTGGCAAAAGCTGGCGGAGGCGGAAACTTTTCACCGACCGTTACTACTAATAATGCCTCGAACATCTCAAGATTCAATGCAACCGTTGGGGGAAATGTTTCAAAAAGTGGCGGAGGCAGCAATACTACAGAAAAAGGCATTTGTTTTAGTACAAGTCCGGGTCCGACAACTGCTAACACTAAAATTTCTGCCGGCTCAGGTTCCGGAAGTTTTACCTGCACCCTTTGTGGACTATCGCCTAATACCTTGTATTATACCAGGGCGTATGCCACGAACGGATCAGCTAATATATACGGGAACCAGGTCAGTTTTACCACATTAGCTGCCAATTGTGGTTATTATGGAACAGTAACAGATTTTGATAATAATGTATATACTGCAATCACCATTGGAACGAAGGTTTGGATGCTCGAGAATCTGAAAACGACTCATTACAGGAATGGGGATCCTATTACGTATGAACCCGATGCATCATGGTATACTTTTGCTAATGGAGCCTATTGCAATTATGGTAACGATGAATCAAATGTTGCCACTTATGGCCGGCTATACAACTGGTACGCAGTGAACGACTCCCGCAACCTTGCTCCTGCAGGTTGGCATGTGGCCACAGCAAATGACTGGACAGAACTAATAAATTATTTTGGTGGCATGTATGTAGCTGCCGGAAATCTTAAAGAATTCGGAACTGCTCATTGGTTGGATCCCAATTTAGCGTACCCAAACGATTGCGGCTTTATGGCATTGCCCGGCGGATATCGCTCAGGGACCGTATTTAATGAAATTGGCACGCGGGGCAGCTGGTGGTCGTCAGCAGAATATCCTGGCACCAACAATGCAAAATATATTAGGATGCAAAACACAGAACAAAATACAATGGGATCCTTTGGCACAGGTGATAGTGCCGGTTGGAATGATAAGCATCATGGATACTCTGTGCGCTGCGTGAAGGATTGATCAACTATACACTAAACACTAAAAAACCCATCAGCCGAATGCTGATGGGTTTTTGCCCGTACCCGGAGCCGGGATCGAACCGGCACTTCCATCACTGGAAATTGGATTTTAAGTCCAACGCGTCTACCTGTTCCGCCACCCGGGCGTTGAAAAAGGATGATTAATGGTGAATGTTTAATTCAAAGATCAAAATTACTCATTTAACATTAAGCATCAAGCATTAAACCATAAACATTAAAAAAGTCCTGCCGGGCAGGACTTTTTATCCGAGCGGAAAACGGGATTCGAACCCGCGACCCCGACCTTGGCAAGGTCGTGCTCTACCAGCTGAGCTACTTCCGCGTTTTTTTAAAAGGGATTGCAAAGATAGAGATATTTTCAATTTTGCCAAATTATGATACAAAAAAATCTCTGATTTTTCATTCATAAACCTGTAGATGAAATTGTATCTTTGATTTTATCATATCATCCTGAATTCAAAACTCAACACTAAACATTAAACACTAAACATTAAACACTTATATCGTGTCGTTCTCCTCCCTCCTCCTCTCCGCTTTTCCCTTCGAGCCCACCCATGGACAGCGCGTCCTGGCTGAGAGACTGGAGGAATTCCTGGCTGATCCCGACAGAAGGGCTGTCTTCGTGCTGAAAGGTTACGCCGGTACCGGGAAGACAAGCTTCATAAGCGCCATGGTGCGCATTTTGCCATCGTTGAAAAAAAAGGCCGTGCTCCTGGCCCCTACCGGCAGGGCTGCCAAGGTCCTTTCCGGTTATGCCGGGCAACAGGCCTGGACCATCCACAAAAGGATTTACTTCCAGAGAATGGGCCGGGATGGGAGCATTACCCTCGTGTTGCAGAAAAACATGTACCGCAATGCCCTGCTTATCGTGGATGAAGCCTCTATGATTGCCGGCTCCTACGAACACCGGGACCACGTATTCTCTTCCCGAAACCTGCTGGACGACCTGGTACAGTATGTCTCCGAAGGCGAAGGATGCAAATTGCTTATGATTGGCGACAATGCCCAGCTCCCCCCTGTCGGCATGGCTATCAGCCCTGCCCTTAACCTGGAATTCCTGAAGACCCGGTATGGCATGAAACTTTATCATTACGAGCTGACAGAGGTGATGCGGCAATCGCTGGAATCCGGAGTTCTTTACAATGCCACACGCCTGCGTGACCTGATGATGGCTGAAACCGTTCCTTTACCGCTGTTCATCCTTGAAGGATTCGGGGATGTCCGCCGGATCAATGGCAATGACCTGGAAGACCGGTTGAACACTGCCTACTCCACTGCAGATCCTGGTGAAACAATCGTAGTTTGCCGTTCCAATAAACGGGCAAATATGTACAACCGGGCCATCCGTGAAAGAATCCTTTTCAATGAGAATGAAATATCAGCAGGCGATTTCCTGATGGTCGTCAAAAACAATTATTTCTGGCTCGATCCTGAATCCGGGCCCGGATTCATCGCCAATGGCGACATCGTTGAAATCATGCGCATCCAGCGTACAGAAGAAATTTATGGGTTCCGGTTTGCCGATGTGACCATCCGCCTGGCAGATTACCCGGATGAGCCTACCCTCGACGTGAAGATACTGCTTGAAACCCTGATGGCCGATGCTCCTTCCCTTCCCGAAGCCGACCAGAAAAGGCTTTTTTCTTCCGTGATGGAGGACTACAATGATATCCCGCAGCGTTCGGCCAGACTGGAAAAAGTCAGGACCAATCCATATTACAACGCCCTGCAGGTAAAATTCGCCTATGCCCTTACCTGCCATAAAACCCAGGGTGGGCAATGGTTGAATGTGTTCATTGACCAGGGATATATGAAAGATAATGATGTAGATATGGAATACCTGAGATGGCTTTACACGGCTTTCACCAGGGCCATGCAGAAAGTGTACCTGATAAATTTTTCAGAAAGTTTTTTTTAAAAAGTCTCTTCCCCCCTCTCCTTGAGGAGAGGGGCCGGGGGTGAGGTGTTATCAGTAGCGAGGGGCCGGGGGTGAGGTGTTACCAGGAGAGGAACCAGGGGAAAGGCATATTTATTAATTTGGAGCAGTCTCCTTCGATTTATTTGCCGGATCAAAATTGAAGAACAGCGTGAACCTCAGCGTATTTTCCAGCGGGTTCTGCTGCTCGATCGGGATCAGGTAAGAAAGATCGAGCCCGAAGACACTGTAGCGAAGCCCGGCACCAACCGTGAAGAATTTACGGTTGCCCTTGGTTACATCTTCATAGAAGAAACCGCCCCTGATGGCAAACTGCCTTGCATACCAGTATTCGATCCCAAAAGCAATGGCCCATTCGCGCATTTCCTCGCTAAAGCCATATGGCGCATCATACCATGATTGAATCATGCCTTCGACCACACCGACATTCGGATTCATCCCTTTGGAAATGATCGGGTTCCCTGAATCGTCATATAAAGGCAGGCCTGTGGCAGAATCGGTCGCATACACGGGAGGCGTAGGAACCTGGAGCTTGTTAAAATCGATCATGGTATTGAGCGAGTTGTAATCGTCGAAGTTGACCTTGAACCCGGCGCCTACCCTTAAGTTGGTCGGAATAAAGTCCTTCTTGACGGCAGATTTGCTGTAAGAGATTTTATTGCCGATATTGGAAAGGTTAACTCCCCATGTTACAATTCCATCCATTTTTCCCAGATCCACCGGCTTCTCATAATAAACTGCCACATCAGCTGCTATAGACGTTCCTGCACTGGTTTCCGCACCCTGGACAAATTGTCCCTGGGTAAGATTGGAATAGATGAACCTGGCGGCAACGGCACCGGAGATGACCTCGCTGAATTTACGGCTGTAAGTAGCATCGAGCGAGAATTCATTGGGATTGTATGTGCCCAGTTCGCCCCCGAATTCATCGGTGAAGGTGATATCACCCAGCGAAAAATATAGCAATGAGGCTCCGATGGCGGATTTATCATCGATCTTGTAAAATCCGGTCAGGTAGGCCAGGTTGATGTCATTGACCAGCTTTCTGAGCCAGGGACTGTAAGATAATCCGAATCCGAATTTTTTGTCGATGAAGGCATATTTGGCCGGGTTCCAGTGCATCGAATTGGCATCGGGCTCGGAAGCCACCCCAACTTCTCCCATTCCCCCTGACCTGGCATCGGGAGCAATGATGAGGAAAGGCACCGCGGTGGTAATAACCCTGGATCCTTCCTGGCCTGCCACTTCACTGTAGCTTTGAGCATGAATGTTTAAAGTTCCGATGAATATCAACAAGGCGAAGATAAAACCTCTTTTCATTCCCAGTTTTGGTTTAAAGGATTAAAAATTGAACGCGCAAAATTAACGAAATATTGCAAACAATATTATTTTAACTTCTTAACGTATGGAAATGGAAGTTATTACCTGCAAATCATTAATTTTTGAGAAACTTCCGAAGTAAATCCATCTTCGGAAATAACTGTAATGGTATAAACATACAAACCGGAAGGAAGTTCATTTCCGCTTTGATCCCTTCCGTCCCAGGTATAGGGCTCAGATTCAAGGGCCTCTGTATTGAAAGAATATTGAATAAACTGTACCTGTTGCCCCATCATGCTGAATATCCGTAGTGTAACATCCATTGTCACACCTGGCTTGTTATAATCGAAGACAAACCGTGTCTGCTCGGTGAGGGGATTTGGCTGGGTATGGGCACCTGTGATCACCAGCCGGGCACCCGTATTCACCTCGAATTCTATTGTTTTTACCGAGGAATTATTATAAATATCCCAGGCTTTCAGGGTAATCGTGTGTATTCCGTTTTCAAACGGCCCGATCCGGTAATTGATCTCACCTCCCTGGTAGCTGTCGGTCACAGGCACGAATTGATCGTTCAATACGACTGACATCTGGTAATTCCCGTCAACAACCATTACGATATCATGGCCTATGCCGTTCCCAACGGTATTGATGCCGCTTTCATCAAACAGCCTCGCAATGAGCATTGGCTCTGCAGTGGTGATGTCTCCTGAATTAAATTCGAAATGATTCAGATAAAGGTCGATGGTCGGACCGCTGTTATCAGTCATGCTGGCCGTGTCATTGCCGACAATCCAAACCGGATCATGGCCGTTTGCATCGAGGAAGCTCAAGGTATCCACCGCGTAATAGCTGATCTTGCCCTGCCCGGCCTGGAAAGAAATGTCTTTCGGAACGATGAAAGTAAATGAGAATTCTCCGTTAATGACGGTTGCTTCACCTTTATACAACACCTTATCCTGTACGGTAAATTCGGTCACTTTGCTGGTCGGATCATTGCCTCGGGTTTTATAAACCACTGGCTTGTCATATACGGTGGAATAAAGGATTCCATTGAAATTGACCACAATGTTGCCTTCCGGGTCTTCTATCTGCCCGGTGACGGTCACTTTGGAAAGAGCATAGATCGTATCTGTAACTCTGTCCTCATTTTCATTGACAATACTGGTTGTGCGTATGCGCATCCTGGGATAAGCCAGCATCAGCGCGGGATCTCCAAGCAGCACAAAGTTCTTTATATTCTGGTTGGAAGGCGTTTTTGATACCCTGATCAGGTCCCCCATTCTTGGATAATCCCCTGTAAGGCTGTCAATTCTGAAAGCCTCATAATAGAATCGTTTATTGAGGGAATAATTGGACTGGGAGTAAGCCAGCCTGGTGGTGGTAAAAAGGCCGATACCGGCGCCTTCCGGGTTCAGGAATACCAGTTCCCCGGCTGAAACCAGTCCGGGATCGTCATAACGGCTGAATTCACAGGTGGCGGTTACGAATGCGGGCATATTGTACTCATTCTTATATGCCTGGATAGCAGGGATATCCAGCACCCTTTCAGTGGCCCAGCCTATTTCCCCGCCATGACCGGTATAATTGACCAGGAGGCTGCCTTGATTGACGGAATTGTCAATGGCTTTGCTGGCATCCGGATACCGCGTGCCACTGGGAGTCTGTAATTGTGCATAAGCATCGAGGTAAACTTTCGTGACATTAAAAGTAGCCCCGAGGGAATCAGCTATCTCAGTGAGCCCTTCAGCCTGGTTAAGATGGATATTATTGTCTTCATCGTCTCCGACAAAGCAGATGGAATTCCGCCACGGGCCGTAATTCTCCCTTGCCTGGCTGGCATACAGAAAGATCTTATCTACAACTTCTTCCGCCTGCTCTGACGTCTTAACAGGAAACCGTCCGATGCCAATATCTACAGTGCCGGAACCATTGCTCCCTTCATCTTCATCCAGGCAACCGAAATAATCATCCGTCACGAATGAGGCTGCCATTTTCAAAGATTCCCTCGATTGGTAGGCTGGGACAAGATTATCATCTTCCGGCATGATGCCTTTGAAATCATAAGAAGCGTCCCCGAACAACAGCAGGTAACCCGGCCTCCTTCCTTCCTCCTTCCTGTTGTAAAGCATCTTCATAAAATCCCTGATGGCACTCACATCCTGGGCACCAGAAGAAAACTCGTTGTATATCTGCTGAGGGGTAACAATATGTACCGACATGCCATCCTGCTGCCGGTGAAAATCAGCCAGCCTGATGGCTTGTTCCATAAACAACGGATGGGTGATGATTACAAAGTCAGCGGGCGCCAGCCCATGAAGGTCCTGGTTGTCGATCTTCTCCACGAATTCCGGGGAATAATAGACACTTCCGTCAAAAGCAATATACTCCTTTAAGGTATCAGCATGATCCTTGAATGAAACCATGCCATTGCCTGACTCCATCCGAAAAGATGAGATCGATTCAAAGTTGGTGACGTTCCAGACATTAAGATTGCCCTGTGAGGTTTGTATTTCGTACCTGTTAATGTTCCCGGGGCCAGTCGACCGCATATCCCTGAAATTAAGCTGCCCCCCGTCGAATACCAGTTGCCGGATGAAATTCACCTCCAGGTAATTCAGCCAGCCCATATCGGTAGTGCCCGGCTTGACAAATGTTATGCTGACCCTGACCTGGCTGCCACCGGCATAAAATTGTTCGTAATTGGAAGTGAGTGCCCTCGCATAAATTGACGAACCAAGCACGACAGAAGGCACTTCGATCGAAGTCAGCAGCTCCCCATCGGTATAAATGTTGAAATCGGTGCTCTGAGTGGACCTTCCGGCCAGGTTTGCTTTCAGGAAAAATGGCTGGGAAAGGTCCGGATTTGGGAAATCGAAATCAAAATCATAACTTAACTGGGTGTTGAATACTTCACCATACCAGATCTGTCCTGATTTGATCAGGTTAACCTCGTCTTTCTCATGAAATAACAGATCCTGGAAAGAATTTACCGTATCGGTAGGTTGCCCGGTAACCAACTCCTGCTGAACGACTCGTTTTCCATTGCCCGGGCCAATGGTAAGAAAGTAATAGGTTTTATCAGTATAAAAATTGACTTCGTGCTCAAACTTTTGGTAGAATGCATTGTAACTCATTTTTATCGGGTCCATGCCATAAAAAAGGATAAAGTCTCCGGAATCAAAACTGCCATCTTCTTCCCCGGAGACAAGGATCAGGTTTTCCGTCAGATCATCGTACCTCGGAATGGAAACAGCTTCTTCAATCATACCGTTACCATTGCCATAGAGCTTGATCTGCCTGGGATCAATTGCTGAAGGATTGATCCCCATGGCTTCCAGATCCGAATAAGTAATCCGGTATATCCCGGTTTTATCAACGCCAAGTCTGTACCAGTCACCGCTGTTCAGCACGGAATGTGCGGCAAATGACCTGCCGGATGACCGGCTGGCATCACCTTTAACTGGTCCGTTCACGATCCTTATTTTAAAAGAGATCAGTTTTTCGTACCCGTTTCCATCCTTTTTTATCCTGAGTGGTAAAAGATATACCCATTGCCTGTTGCTGCCTGAGATACATTCATTCGTTATAATAACAGTTGCCTCAGGCCCGACGAGATCAATATCCGGGAACTTCGAAGGGTCATTGATCTCAAGCGGCTCAAATGAAGCATCAGACAGTTCGGCAGATAATGCATAAGTTCCGGGATCCTGATTCAGTGGGATCGAAACTACCGGCAACATCCCAAAATCATCGTGGTTAGCAGCCCCTTGAAAATTCAGCAGGAATTCTGCCGGTGAAACCTGCCTTGGTGACTCCCATGCAACAGTGCCCTGTATGATGCTTTCTTCATTCTGCGCGGTCAAAGCCACTGGCAGGAGCATAGATACAATGAGAATGCATATTTTAGGGTAATTCTGCCTCATGCTTTGTTTTTCATCAAGACTCCCATATCAGGCAATAAGTTGCCTGCCGGTTAAAATTTCTTCCTTAATTCAACAGGATTATCTTACCATCTTTACCTGCCACCTGGCCTTTGCTGTTTTTAACCGAAATCCTGTAAATGTAGATCCCCTGTGCGAGGGGACTTCCGGAATCGTCCCGTCCATTCCAGGTAGCTGCATCTGTACGGTAACCTTCCGGAACTACCGTAGTTTCTATGGTTTTTACGACCTGTCCGGACAGGTTATAGATTTGAAGTTTCACGTCCAGGCTGCCGCCGGATTGGTTGTGGGAAAGCACGAAAGTTGTATTGTACCAGTAACTGTAATTGAACGGATTTGGGTAGTTGAACAGGTCTTCTATGACAAGATCATCAGAAGACACTACGTTAAATTCAATGTATGCCTCTCCCGAATTGTTGAAAACATCCCAGACTTTAAGGCTGAGGGTATGTTTTCCGGTGGAAAGGTTGTAGAAAGGATATCTGATAGTACCGCTGGTGTAGCTGTTCAGGTCCGACTCATAATAATCATTCAGGATGATGGGCTTTTCCGTATTCCCATCGAGCACAGCCACAATATCATGGCCGATTCCTGTACCGATGGTATTGATGCCGCTTTCATCCTCCACAAATGCCAGCATGATCGGGTTTTGATCTGTAATGCCACCAAAAACAAAATGTTCGTCATTCATGAAAAGCTGAACATCCGGCCCCTGGTCGTCGGGTTCGACAGATTGGTCTAATCCGCCTACCATAATATTGTCATAGCATCCATGCGCATCAATCCTGTCTCCATCCTGGGCATAATAGCTTATTTTACCGAAACCATACTGGTAAGCGATATCCTTGGGTACAATGAAGGTAAAACTGAATTTTCCTTCCGTTACCTGTGCCTTACCTTTATATAAAACATTATTCTGCAATTCAAAAGTTTCCGGCTGGCTGGTAGGATCGGTATCCAGGGTTGTAATGAGGGAAGGTTTATCAAAAACAATCGGGTAAAGGGTCCCGTTAAATTCCGTCGCTACATTGGGTCCGTTCATCACCTCTCCTTCAATGGTGATCTTGCTCAATGCCTGTATGGTGTCGGGGGTTGAGCTCACATTCTCCCCATTGATCCTGGTGGTGAATACATCATAATCCGGGTAAGCAAGGTGTAATGCAGGATCCCCCAGGAGGATGAATTTCCGGTCGTTGTCTACCACTCCCCCGCGGTTCTTGGCAATCCGGATCAGGTCCCCGAAACGGTACCAGTCCCCTTCTTCCTTCTCGAACATGATCTCGAAAAGTGCGGTGTTCAGGTTGAAGTTTGATCCGCCGAAAGTAGCCCTGGCAGTGGTGAACATGGCAATTGCCCCGCCGTTTGTATTCAGGTAGACCATCTCCCCTGCCGATACCCTTTCAGGATCGTCGTAACGGCTGAATTCGCAGGTGGCAGTTATGAATATCGGCATCTGGTCATAATTCGACCATGTGTCGATATCAGAAATCTCCAGGAACCGTTCGTGCCCCCATCCGACCTCCCCGCCGTGACCGGTGTAATTCATTACCAGGGAGCCTTTGCTGATACGGTTATTGATGGCTTTGTTGACATCCGGCGCCCGCTGCCCGCCAGGGGTCGAAATCTGCGGGAATGCATCTACATAAATCTTGTCAATATTGTATTCCTCATAGGTGGTATCCAGGAAAACAGCCATCTCTTCCGCCTGGTCAAGGTGAAGGTTCGCATCTTCATCGTCTGCAACGAAACAAATCGTATTTCGCCAATCCTGCATCACCACCGGCGTATTGGTGGCATAATGGATGATCTTGTCCACTGCCAGCACGGCCTGCTCCTCTGTTGCCACCGGAAGCCTGCCAATGCCTATATCCAGCAGATTATCCCCGGGGCCGTCCAGGAATCCGTAATAATCATCCGTAACCACCGAGTAGACAATTGTGAGGGATTCATCGTCTTCCCAGGTAGGCACGTAATTTGAATTGTTTTCTATCCTGTCTTTGTAATCAAAAGAGGCATCCCCAAAGAGAAGAAGATATTTGGGCTCCTGGCCCTCAGGCGCTTTATCATACAGCATCTTCATGAAATCCCGGATCGCCGTTATGTCCTGGGCCCCGGATGAGAATTCGTTATAGACCGTTTCAATGTCCGTCACCAGTACGGTCATTCCGTCGCGGTCACGATGGAAATCAGCCAGCCTGTCGGCCTGTTCAAGGAAAAGAGAGTGTGAAATGATGATCATGTCCATCGGCAACTCGCCATGCAGGTCCTGGTTTGCAACTTTCCCCGCAAATTTCACTGGCAGGTAAGCACTGCCATCGAAAGCGATAAATTCCTGCAAGGTATCCTGTACAACCCTGAAGACCTGGCTGTTACCGGTGCCACTCGTCACCATTTTGCCTGCATTGGTCGGATCTGTTACATTCCATATCTGTACGTTCTGCCCTGCATTTCCAAGAGTAAATTCCGCTACGCTGCCGGGCCCCGAGGAGGCGGGATCCCGGAATCCCATTTGCGGGCCGGAAAATTTAAGCAACCTGGTCACATTCAATTCGAAGTAGTTCAGCCAGCCTATGGAACCGGAAGAGGTCTTCTGATAATTGATGCGGATATTGATGTCCTTGGAGGTCGGCTGGAACCAATCACTGCCCACATAAGCCCTGGCGTATGTTTCCGACGAGCTGGGGATGCCGCTGATACTGGCCGTCATGATCTCCGTGTTGCTATTATAAAAGGTGAATGCACTGGTGGATACTGATTTAGCCGCCACATATGCCCTGAAATAAGCAGGGGTGGTTACATCCAGGTCAGGGAAACTGTAAGTGTAATTATAAGAGGTGGTAACATCGAACACCTCTCCGTACCATACACGGCCGGTATTGACAAGGTTGAAAAGATCTATTTCATGATACAGATGATCCGTGAATTTGTCCACAATAACATTGGCAGCCTCTGTGGTGGACTGGATCGCAGAAACCCTCTTGCCAGGCCCCAGGTCCGTATTAATAAAATAATAGGCGGTATCGCTGTATATATTTTGAGTGTGATGAAAGGCCTGGCTGAAGGCCTGATAATTCCATTGATGCGGGGATTCACCATAAAATAAAATATAGTCCTGCTGGTCGAATTTCCCGTCGCCCTCACCTGAAACAAAAATTGCATTTTCACTCAGGTCATCCCTTCTGAAATCATCGAGTGACTCTGAAAGCATCCCGCCCCCGTTGCCGTATACCCGGATATTCCTTGGATCCAACCCCGCCGCATTGATGCCCATCGTCTGCAGGTCCGAATAGGTAATGATGTGAATCCCGGTTTGAGTGACAGAAATTTTGAACCATTCGCCGGCAGAAAGGATTGAATGAACGGCATATTCATTTGCAGCCGATCGGCCGGCTTCAGCTTCACCGGAAAATTCGATAACCAGGTCGAAAGACAAAAGCATTTCATACTGCAGGCTGTATGAATTGATCCGGAAAGGCAACAGGCTGACGATTGCGACAGGTTGCCCCCGGTCATAACTGATGGCCACATCGACTTCTGTTTCATAAGTTACCTTCTCCAGGCCCGTCGTTAGCGAAAAATCATCGGGGGCAATGTCGAAAACCTGGTTCACGAGCTTGAAATTCACTGAAGTGAATCCGGGGGGTATATTAAAATTTTCCCTGTAAACAGGAAGATTTCCAGATTCCCTGTCGAACTGGGCTCCCTCAAAATATGGCTGAAGTATGGTATCCATATTCCCTGAAAGGATCTTATTGAAACCTTTCCATTGTAAATCCCTGTGGATCTGATCATTGGAAGCTATAACCCCTAAGGCACCGAACACTAATGAAAGAAAAATGATGACCTTCTTCATTTGCAACAATTTATTGCTTTTATAAGGAACCCTGGTTTAAGGCTGTCTGCAAAAATAAACGTTGTCTCGTAAACCTTATTGTAGGCAGATTGAAAAGCCTAAAAAAAATATATGATGTATTAAAAATTTATTGTATAATTGTAGCCTCAAAAATTTAAGGCCGGATTGATGTTCCGTAAAGCACTCCTATTATTAACTGTTGTTACGCTCTTTTTGTTCAACAACACCGGAAAGGCTCAGGATCCTGAATTTTCCCAGTTTTACGCCAATCCCCTATATCTGAATCCTGCCCTGGCAGGAGCCAATATATGTCCAAGGGTTGTCATCAATTACCGCAATCAATGGCCAGGGCTGTCTAAAAGCTTTGTGAATTACAATGCAGCATTCGACCAATACATAAATAAAATCTATGGTGGTGTTGGTGTGATTGTGAATATGGACAATGCCGGAAGCGGAATGCTGAAGACATTCCAGGCCGGCCTGATGTATGCATACCATTTGCAGGCAGCCGATAATCTTTATATCAATATGGCGGTCGAAGCCAGCTTCTTCCAGAAATCATTGAGCTGGGAAAAACTGCAGTTTGGAGACCAGATAGACCCCCAGCAGGGATTTGTACTGCCGACGGCCGAAACCCCGCCTGACAATTCCTCTGTCATCTTTCCCGATTTTTCAGCAGGAGCGGTATTTGGCTGGAAAGGTGTCCTACACGGTGGAGTGGCAGTTCATCACCTGACTGAACCGAACATGGCCTTCTACGACCAGAATGAAAATAAGCTGCCTATGAAAATCACCGGCCATATCGGAGTGAATATCAACCTGGAAGGCGGAGGCGGTGGTAATTTTTCCGAGGAAGAAGAAGGTAAATTTTATCTTGCACCTAATCTGCTTTACCAGCAGCAGGGAGAGTTCCACCAGTTGAATGCCGGACTTTATATCATCCGGCTCCCCATTGTTCTGGGGGCATGGTTCAGGCATAACTTTGAAAATGCAGATGCAATCATTGCATTGGTTGGCATCGATTATAAAAATTTGAAAATTGGCTACAGCTACGATATTACCATGTCTAAGCTGAGAAGCAATACCGGCGGGGCACACGAGGTTTCTATTGCGTGGCAGTTTCAGTGCTATGAAAAAAAGAGAAAGATCCGTACAATAAATGCCCCTGGCTTTTAGTTATTAATATCCGAAATTAACGCAGACTTTATATGATCAGATTCAGGATTTTAAGTGCAGTTTTTTTTGCAGGCGCCTTGCTTGCGTTGACAACTTCCTGTAAAAAGGAAGTTTCAAGGACTACCGGATGGGAATATAATAACCCGGAAATGGGTGGTTTTGAAGTGACTGCTTCAAGAGAACAAATGACCGGACCCGGATTGGTCCTTATCGAAGGGGGTACCTTTACGATGGGCGCTAATTATGAAAACCTGACCTATGAATGGGACAATATCCCGCGCAGGGTCACTGTCCCGTCGTTCTATATGGACCAGACCGAAGTGAGCAATCTCGCCTACCTCGAATACCTGTACTGGCTGCAGAGGGTTTTCGGCCAGGATTTCCCGGCAGTGGTAAAGAATGCCAAGCCCGATACACTGGTATGGCGTGAAAAACTTGCCTATAACGAACCCCTGGTGGAAAATTACCTCCGCCACCCTGCCTATCACGACTATCCGGTCGTGGGCGTCAACTGGCTCCAGGCTAATGATTTCTGCCTCTGGAGAACCGACAGGGTGAACGAAATGCTGCTCATCCAGGAAGGCATCCTCGATTTCGATCCGGATCAGAAAAATGAAAATAACTTTAATACCGATGCCTACTTCGCCGGTCAATACCAGGGCCTCGTCAATAAACCCAAGGAAGACCTGAATCCCAGCGGCACCGGTGAACGCAGCGTTCAACTCTCCGATGGGATCCTGCTTCCGAAATACCGGCTCCCAACCGAAGCCGAATGGGAATATGCCGCCCTCGGCCTGATAGGAAATACGCTCTATGAAAGAGTGGTCGAAAGAAGAATTTATCCGTGGAATGGAAATTACCTGCGTACGGACCAGAAAAAGTACTACGGAAGCTTCGTCGCTAACTTTAAAAGAAGCAGTGGTGACTACATGGGGGTTTCAGGAAACCTGAACGACGGCGCTGACCTCCCTGCCCCGGTCGGCTCTTATTGGCCAAATGATTTCGGACTTTATAATATGGCTGGTAATGTGGCAGAATGGACACTCGATGTCTATCGCCCCCTCACTCCTGAGACAGTAGCCGATTACGCTCCTTATAGAGGAAATGTCTTTACGAAGCCTGTGACGGATGCCGATGGAATCCTGGTGGAAAAAGACAGCCTCGGCCGGATGAAACGCGAACCGATTACCGTGGAAGAAAGCATCAACAGGGAAAATTATCGCAAAGCTGATAATGTGAACTTTGCCGATGGCGACTACCAGTCTAATATCGCTAGCGATTGGCTTACCGACCCCGGTGTCAATACCACCGGAGAAATGTATGAATATGGAGTGACTTCCCTTATCACTGACAAATCTAGGGTGGTTAAAGGCGGTTCCTGGAAAGACGGCCCCTATTTCCTCAGCCCCGGAACCCGCAGATTCCTCGATGAGAATACCGCCTCCAACTGGGTTGGCTTCCGCTGCGCCATGATCCGCGTCGGAGACCCGATGAGCGGTAAATAACATTCCCGGCAAAATATTATAACCCCGCCCTGGTTTTTAGGTGCGGGGTTTTTTTATTTTTGTACCTGTATACCTTGTCACAATGCCTGAAATCAGCGACCTCTATCATTTATTCCTCCAATGCGGCTCGGTCACTACCGATTCCAGGATCGTCCGGCAAGGTGCCTTGTTTTTCGGCCTTCAAGGCGATGTGTTTGACGGTAACCTTTTCGCTTCAGCGGCCTTGCAAAACGGCGCCGCATTTGCTGTCGTGGATAATCCTGATGTCTGCCTGGACAACCGGTATATTCTTGTTGACAATGTGCTTGAATCTTTACAGGAACTCGCCAGGCTGCACCGCCGCCGCTCTGATGCAGTTGTAATCGGATTAACCGGCTCCAATGGCAAGACTACCACCAAGGAACTGAGCGGTGCAGTCCTGGCATCTGCTTATAAAACTGTCATTACGCCCGGAAACCTTAATAACCATATCGGCGTCCCACTGACTATACTTGCTATTGATGAAAATACAGAGTTCGCAGTGGTAGAAATGGGGGCAAATCACCAGGGCGAAATCAATGCCCTTTGTGAAATTGCCGATCCGGATTACGGGATTATAACGAACATAGGCAAAGCCCATCTTGAAGGTTTTGGTGGTTTCGAAGGCGTCATTAAGGCAAAATCAGAATTGTACCGGTATTTAAAAAAGAAAAATGGCCTGATTTTTTACAATAACGGAAATCCCCTTTTGTCGGACCTTTCAGAATCGCTGGAAAGGATCAGCTATGGCGCAAGACCGGATGCCATGTGTTCCGGTAAAATCCTTGAATCTTTTCCGGCATTAAGGATAATGTGGAACTTCCGGGATAAAATGAAAGGTAATACAGTGACCCACCTTCCGGGTGAATATAATTTCGAAAATGTGATGGCTGCCATTTGCGTCGGAGCATATTTTAATGTGCCGGCAAACAATATTACCAGGTCCATTCAAAACTACTTACCGAATAACAACCGGTCACAACGGTATGAAACCCGCCGGAATACCCTTATCCTTGACGCTTATAACGCCAATCCCTCCAGTATGAAAGCTGCTCTTGAAAATTTCAGCAGGGTAAGTAGCTCTAATAAACTAGCCATTCTGGGCGATATGATGGAATTAGGTCAATATGCCCGGGCTGAGCATGAAGAAATCATCCGGTTGCTCGAAAGCTTCAATATTAATGACGCCATTCTCATCGGCGGAAATTTCTGTCAGGCTGCAACCGGCTCCGGATTTTTATGCTTTCATGATACGGAAGAAGCAGATAAATGGCTGTCCGAACACCCTATTAGTGATAAGACAATCCTCGTAAAGGGTTCCCGGAAAATGGCGCTGGAAAAACTGGCAAGCCGGCTATAAATGGAAAGATACAAGGCCATAGGATTGATGTCAGGAACTTCACTGGATGGTGTGGACGCTGCCGCCTGTGAATTCTGGCTTGATAACGGGAAATGGAATTTTTTGATCCATGCTGCCCATACATTCCCTTATCTGGATGAATGGCACTTAAGATTGTCAGCATTGCACCAGGCAGATGCTCTTACTTTTGCCAGGACCAATGCCGAATATGGCCATTTCCTCGGTAAGCTGACCAGGGATTTCATGCATAACACCGGTTTCACACCTTTGTTGATCGCATCCCATGGCCATACTGTTTTTCATCAGCCCTCCGAAGGATTTACCTGCCAGGCAGGTGCTGGAAGCGCAATCGCAGCCGAAACCGGATTGCCGGTAGTATCCGACTTCCGCAGCCTGGATGTAGCCCTGGGCGGCCAGGGGGCTCCCCTTGTCCCCATCGGCGACAGGCTGTTATTCGGCGAATATGATGCCTGCCTTAACCTCGGCGGTTTTGCCAATATTTCAATGGAACATGAAAATCAACGGATTGCATTTGATATCTGCCCCGTAAATTTTGTACTCAATCAACTGGCAAATCTTCTGGGAATGCCCTACGACAGGAATGGTGACCAGGCCCGTAAGGGAAATAACGATCATGGCTTGCTGCAAAATCTTAATGACCTGGAATATTATACGCTCCCGTTTCCCAAATCCCTTGGCAGGGAATGGGTCGAAACCAATATTATACCCCTTCTTTCCGGATGCCCGGCAAATACACCATCGCTTTTAAGAACTTTCACCGAACATATTGCCATCCAGGTCAATCATGCCCTGATCGGGCGAAGGCCGCAAAAAGTGCTGGTCACAGGCGGTGGCGCCAACAATCTTTTCCTCCTTGAACAAATAATAAAATCAGGACCTCACCGGTGGATAAAACCTGATGATGACATCACTGATTTCAAAGAGGCATTGATTTTTGCGTTCCTTGGAATCCTGCGATTTAAAGGGGAAATAAATGTATTACATACATCAACTGGAAGCAGGATGGATCATTGCGGAGGGTCTATAAATATTATATAAGGTATGAAAGGTTACAGAGCAAATCGAATCCATCTTAAATTAACAAAGATTTAACATTATTTTACGACCTTCCCTTCATTTCAATCCTTATATTTGATATTGAAATGAAAAACACCGGGTACTTTTGTTTTTTTCAGTGGTTTCTGGATTAAATTAAAAAAAAACTTACTATAATTTGCTTTTTCAAAGTAAATGTTATAAGTTTGTATTCCTTACAGGAAAAGAGTTATAGCGATTTAGGAGTAATTTAAATTTTAAATCGTAGCGATTGCCAAGTCAAAATATTGCCATTCAGAATCTTACACATTAAATAGAGATACAGAACATCTATTATTAATTAAAATTCAATTATTATGGAAACAAACTACGAAGTGAAACCTAAGAAAAGTCTGAGGCCGCTAAAGGCAGGACTGCTGGTTTTAGCTATGGTCTGTTTCGTGCTGGGCACTTTTGCACAGCAAGGGCAGACTGTAAAAGTGGCTAATGACCAGCAAGTCCTGAAGGCCTTGGAAAACCCTTCCACGAATACGTTCGTGTTCTCGACCGGGTATGATGGTATGTCTTTTATGAACTCACCAGCAGCAAAAAAAGCAATACAAGTTGCCGGTGATAACGGACGGTCATCAACGTGTGCGTATTATATCATAGAAGCCGACAAATGCTGGTGGACTAATACCACAATACTGAATGACACGATGTGGTCTCCTAATGTAGCAATTGCTGGATCTATTGACGTTGCATTTCCTCAATGTAATTGTTGTCCGATTAGCCTTGGCGACGACCTTGGCACCTGGTCCTGGCGCAGGAACCCACCTTATAACCCTCCGCTGTGGGACAACCCTCCACCTCCGGGAGGATGGGTGAAATGGTTGGATCCTATCAATAAGGACACCATGGATTTCCTGGTTAATAAACCAGGCGTTTACACTTTAAGGTATTACTGGGCTGATCCATGGTTCTCTTATGCTCAGACGGAATACAGGTTCTTTGATGATTATGATTTGTCGTTGGAAGCTCCCGATACCTGTGGGCTTGAAACTGTGGTCCATATGGAACTCAGCAGCTATTTCAGGTTTGGAAAAGATACCATCATATATTGGTTGACCAATGAATGCAGGGATATCACCTTACCTTTCACGGGCCCTCCGATACATCTATTAAGTTATTTTCATTATTATGGTAATCCTCCTGCCCCTGTAATTGATAACGACACCCTTCAGATTGAAGACATCCCGATTACTGTACCCGATTTTGGCATCTGGTATTTCTGTGCAAGAATACAGCCAAAGGCACAATATATGTCTCAGATGGAACAATTGTGTCTGCCTGAAGAACTGTGCATCCCGATCGATTTCTCCAAAGAACCGATTGCCAATGCCGGTCTTGATGCTTGCGTCTGTGACGACCTCTGCTACCAGCTGTCTGGCTCTACCGGTTTGTGGGACGAGTGCGATATCTCCCCGAATTACTGGCATAAATGGACAAAGGTCAGTGGCCCTGGACTTATCGGCTTCACCAATCCTTATAACCTCAACACAGAGGTCTGCAGGGATGAAGAGACTTGCTCCTACGGACAATACGTGATCGCACTTGAAGTGACCAATGGCACCTGCCATGACACCGATTATGTGACCGTTACCTTCGATGAGCAGCCTACCGCCTGGGCCGGTATAGACCAGTACCTCTGCGATACGCTCTGCTTTAACCTCGAGGATACTGCCTATGTGTATTGCAGCCCAGCTCCGGTTCCTGATCTTCGTTATCACTTCTGGACATTCCTCTCTGGACCTCCAGGAAACACCTATGATATTGAAGACCCGGAAGTTACAGGGACTGAAGTATGTGTGACTCCGAATCAGGGAGCTTGCCCTTATGGTGAATGGAAATTCATCTACACGGAAGTCAATGGCTGTTGTATTGCTCACGATACCGTAAGCATCTTCCTGTTCGAGCAGCCATTCCCGGATGCCGGAGATGACCAGGTACTCTGTAATGATTTCGCTTTCTCCCTGATTGGAAGCTTTGATCCCACTTGCTATTATAACACAGTTATCGGTATTGAGTGGTCACTGATCGAGCAACCGGATGATTGCACTGTAGACATTGTTACACCATACGATCTGAATCCTGATGTATACATTTCTGAATGCGGTCCCTGCCCCTATGGCGATTATGTGTTCCGCTTGACACAGTACAACGGATATATCAATGCTGCCGGTGAGTTTGAAGACGTTTGCGTTGGTTATGATGAAGTAACCGTATGCATCGCCGAACAGCCTATAGCCGACGCAGGCCTGGATACTTCCATGTGCTATTATGGCGGATGCTTTAACCTCAACGCGAATCCATTCCCGTATTGCAACAATGAACCCTGCGGCGAACGCTTTGGCAAATGGACCAAGGTGGGCGGACCTGCAGCAGTGGAATTCTCCGATGAGAATGACCCGGATGCCAGCGCATGCCCGGATGAAACTGTCGATTGCGTATATGGGATGTATACATTCGTTTGGACTGAAACCAACGAACCTTGCGTAGACGCCGATACCATGATCGTTTGCCTGTACGAACCACCGACAGCTGATGGCGGCGACGATGCAGAATACTGCGTCGACCGTGAATTCAGCATGGAACTGTGGCATACTTTCATGGCAGAACCTTATGAATATTGCCAGGAAGCAGGCTGCGATGAACCGGTCCATTACTGGACCAAGTGTGGCGGCCCCGGCTATGTAACCTTCACGGAAGAAAACAATCCGGGTACCAGGGTACATGTCACTGCATACGGTTGCTACTGCTTCGTATGGCATGAAGTGAACGGCGATTGCGAAGCCACCGATACCGTACATGTCTGCTGGTATGAACACCCGCACCTGGAAGGCGATATCTCTGATACCGCATGCCTCGCTGAAATGCCTACTTGTTATGATCTCGGCGCCCTTGGCCTCGTACCTTATGAGTACCTGCCGGCTCCGAATGTAAATTACAACCACCAGGGCTGGGAAATGATCTATGGTACAGGCAATGCCGTATTCGCAGATCCTGAAGATCCAAATACTGATGTTTGTGTTGACCAATTCGGCTGCTATACGTTCGCCTTTATCCAGTGGAACGGCGTAGAATGGTGTTCAGATACTGCTTATGCTTACCTGACCTACTTCCAGAAACCGACTGCTGATGCCGGCGACGACGCAGAAGTCTGCGGCAGTTGCATCGACTTCAGCGCTCATCCGTTCTCCTATGTGGTGAATGAATGCGCTCCGGCTGAAAACCACTATGCCTATATGGATTGGTTCAGCTACATTCCGCCGGCAGATCCTTGCCCGACGGATGACTATGTACCTTTCCACGACGCTTGTGGCTGGTATTACGCGACTGCAGAAGGCCCATTCTGCCTGTGCGATGATTACTGCGGTACTTACTATGGCACCTATGGATTCATCTGGCATGAATTCAATGGCGTTCCGGAATGCGCTGACGAGGATACCGTATGGTACACCCTGAAGAAGACTCCGGATCCCGTGCCACTACGCGGATGCTTCAACCCGAACAATTCCTGCCAGGATGAGAACAACTGGTGCTACATTCCCGGCGAGGATGGCGAAGTGCCGACCGGCTGGAATCCGAATGAATGCGGGAGCTGTTACATCGAATGCCTGTGGCCTGATGACACCGTGCTGACCGTCTGTGCAGAATCCTGCCTGAGCTTCAGCATTGACTGGCCATGCCTGTTCCAGAGCCTGCCGCAGAATTACTGGTGCGAATACGGTCCTGTCAAGGGTTGGACCTATGAATGGAGCTTTATCGGCCCGGCCGGAAGCTACTTCAATGCCGACCCGCTGTGGTGGGATTGCGACGCTGAATGCTGGAGAGGAAGCGACCAGATCGACATTTGCTTCGGCGAATGCTGCGACACTGCCCGCCTGTACCTCACCATCACCACGCCGGAAGGCTGCGTGACTACCGAAGAATGGAAGTTCTACGTACAGCATCGCCCGGATGCTACTATCAGCGGACCTGAAGTAGCTGAAGTGGGCACTCCGGTACAGTACACCATTCCTGAACCGCAGAATCCATGCTACCTGTATATCTGGGAAGTCCAGCATTGCGGTGTGATCACTTCCGGTCAGGGTACCGGCATGATCACCGTCAATTGGACCAACTACAATATCAATGGTGGCTGGGGCCTCGTCTATGTCGAGGTGCACGACACCTGCACCGGCTGCTGCAACACAGACAGCCTGTGGGTGAAGGTTTACCCGTCAGGAACCCTCGGTACTTGTGAGCTTTCGGGACATGTCTACTATCATAACAACATCCAGACCCCGCTCAACGGAGTCGAAATCACCCTCTGGAACAGCGGAGTTCCGGTATTCACCACCACATCCTTCAATGATGTCGAAGGCGGCGGCGTAGGATACTATGAATTCAATGGGATCAACTGTAATACGAACTTTAACATTACAGCTTCTTACGGTGCTCCTTGGTATGGCGCCAACGCGACCGATGCTCTTGCAGTTGAACTGAAGGTTATCAATAACCTCCCAAGCTCATTCCTGTGGGACAACCTGGTAGCTGAAGCAATGGATGTGAACAACTCCAATTCCATTTCTGCAACCGATGCTCTCTGGATCAAGCAGCGCGCCATCAGCATGGTGAACTACTTCCCGGCAGGTAACTGGGTTTACTGGCCGAATATGGCATCCACTGCAGGCGTGTTTAACTTCTCCATCCTGAACGCTGGAGACGCCAACAGGTCCAATATCCCGGCTTCCATGAAGGAAACCCCGGCTATTGCCCTTGTCAGCGACGGTGTGATGAACGTAACAATTGGTCAGGAGTACGAACTCCCGATCCGCATCGCCAACGCCAACCAGTTTGGTGCTATGACCCTCAACCTCGGATACAACACGGCTCTGCTCGACGTTGTTGACGTGGTTGCCTCGGAAGGCATGCTGAGCAGCATTGCTGACGGAAACGTAAGCATTGCATGGAGCAGCATTAACCCGATGGTACTGGCTGATAATGACGTGGTTGTGACCCTGAAGGTGAAAGCCCTCGGCGTGACAAGTGCAAGCGATGAAATGTTCACCATTGGTCTGGGCTCAGAATTTGCCGACCCGTCTGCCACTGTCATCGAACCGGTGACCTTGAAGACTTACGGCATCAGCACTGAACCGGCCGCTACGGATTACTTCCTCAGCGCCAACAGGCCAAATCCGTTCAGCACGTCCACCTTCATAGAATACACCCTGCCTGAAACCGGTAAGGTTAAACTCAGCATACTCGATATGCTCGGCCAGGAACTTGAAGTACTCGTAGAAGCTACGCAGACTGCAGGATCCTATACCGTTGAGTTTGCCAACCCGGGCCTCGCAACAGGTGTGTACATCTATAAGATCACTGTTGACGGCGAAACCCGCGACTATATCTCTACCCAGAGAATGGTTATCGCCCATTAATAAATAATTTCCGAAGAGGGGAAAATCCTTTCCCCTCTTCGGTTTTATTTCTTTTCTTAATTAATTAAGGTATACAACAAAATAAATGACCCGAAAAGATCAGCATGAGGTTTAAACTGGCCATCATATTAATCCTGATCATCCCCAATATCATGAAATCGCAAAACGCCACCGCAACCCTGCAAAACGCCCTCTCCTGTTCCGGAGACACTGTCCTGGTTGCTTTAAATGTGACAAATTTCATCGATGTTGCTGCTATGACCATTTATATTGGCTACGACACCACTCAGGCTGAATTCCTCTCTCTCCAGAACATTAACCCGGCCGTTACAGGGTACCTGAGTGCCAATGCCGCCAATGGCCAGGTTGGGATCGCTTACAGCAGCGTTAACTCTTTTAATATAACCAGCGGCAAATTATTCGATTTAAGATTCAGTTTCTTCGGTGATTCTACCCTCCTCCCATTTAATGCGGGCACTGAAATCGCTAATTCAAATCTGGAGGTTATCCCACTCGATACATACCCGGGAAGCATCTCCAACGGCATGTCTATCATCGATCAGCCTGACAGCGTTCAGGCTTATCCTGATAATGATGTGATGTTTTCTGTCACTGCTACAGGAAATGTGACATACCTATGGCAGGAAAATACCGGCAATGGCTGGAATAACCTGCAAAACAACTCGACTTATTCAGGCGTAGACAATGATACGCTGAACATATATGACGTCCCCTTGAGTTATGACGGATATACCTACCGTTGTATCCTTTCGGCCGGCAATTGCGGAGATACTTCGCAGACCGCATTGCTTGAAGTGGCCCTTGCTTATCCTTCAGCAATGCTCGGCACCATGGTTTTGTGCCCGGAAGCCCAGGTTCTTGAGCCTTTGTATGTCGGGGACCTTTTCGACATGGTAGAATTTACTTTCAACATCTCATTTGACCCGTTTAACCTGGACTTCCAGGGTATCGAGAATATTAATCCGCTTATTTTTACAGGTAATATTATTACAACACCGCTGACCTCTCCGCCCGGAATTTCCATTCACTGGGAAGACGTAACCCCGGTATCGGTGACCAGCGGTAAATTATTCGATCTGAATTTCTATTATCACGCTCAGAATAATGACCTGGCTTTTGAAGATGGTACCCAGGCCATCAACGCACAATCGAATCCGATAAACCTTACACTTACAAACGGACAGATAAATCAGTATGAACTCCCGGTTATTACAGTTCAGCCCCAAAGCACCACTGTGACAGAAGGGGATGACGCCTTGTTCAAAGTAACTGCCAATGGAGTTACAGGCTACCAATGGCAGTTAAGTATGGATGAAGGAACGACATGGACTGATTTGACCAATACACCACCTTATTACAATGTTACTACACAGCAAATGACGATCAGTCCTGTATCCCTTCCAATGGATGGCAATATGTATATCTGTATACTGGAAAATGATCATTGTGATGTAAATACAGCCCCTGCATTATTAACGGTGGATTCGCTTAATCTTTCAAGGGAAGTGAAGAATGAAAATGTATTGATCACCCTGCAGCCGAATCCATTCCATGACATTGTTAATATTACATTAGACTATTATTATTCAGATGTAAATATCAATATATACGGGACGAAAGGCGACTTATTGGTTTCCCTGATGGAAAAAGGGCATTACGGTAGATTGATTACTATTGATCTTTCTGATCATGCTGATGGTTTGTTTTTCGTAGAAATGACAGGAAGATATCAAGATAAACCTTTTATAGAAACCAGGAAAATAATAAAGAGCAATTGATTCATATATGAAGCAAATAATTAAAAATTAATGATATGAATAGGAAAATTTACATTTTATTAACCGTACTTCTGGCCTGGTCATTCGGCTTGAAAGCCCAAACGGCTGAAATTGAGTCCCTTACTGCGACACCGGGTGCTCCAGTTTCATTTGACATAACTGTGGCCGATTTCCCCAGCAATGTGGGTGCCATCTCCATGTTCATCGGTTACGATGCTGATGTTCTGACATTCACTGGCACCACTGCAGGGACGATAAGCGGTTATATTTCAAACAACATGACAGGCACAGAGCAGGTTGGTATTCAATGGACCAATCCAGGCGGGCAGGCAATCAACGGTACGCTGCTCACTTTGAATTTTACCTACAATGTTTTGGGCGGAGAATGCGACCTCACATTCGATGCAGGGACAGAATTTACTGAAAATGACCTTGATCCGATCACGGTCGCTTACACTTACGGACACATCGGACCGAACGCCAATTTACCAACCCTCACCATTGAAGATAAAAATACAGCAGCCGGACCGACTACTGTTAATATTGATGCTGCTGGATTTTCAACTGCACTGGGAGCCATTACACTTTACATCAAGTATGATCCTTCTGTTGCCACATTTACGGGAACAGTCGCCGGAACCATAACCGGCTACTATGCCTGGGCCTCTAACGGAGTGATCGGAGTTTCCTGGACGCAACCTGCCGGGGATCCCACCATCAATGGTACGCTGTTGACCTTAAAGTTCAATTACAGCGGTGCCGGCTCTACGGATCTCCAGTTTCAGTCAGGCTGTGAAATTGTCGAGCCTGACTTTGACCCGGTTCTCGTTTCCTTTAATTCGGGCAGCATAAACCCTTTGACTAACTTGGCACAAAAGATGTTCCTGTCAGATGAAACAGCCCTACCCGGCAATCCGGTGTCTTTTGACATTACGGCTTCAGGGTATGGATCCAATGTTGGTGCAATAACGCTTTTTATCAGTTATGAACCAAGCTGCCTGACATTTTTGAACCTATCAGCTGGAACGATCAGTGGTGCCAATGCAAACCTGGTTAGCCCCGGCCTGCTTGGAGTAACCTGGACCAATAGCACCGGCCAGCCAATTAACGGACTGTTGCTTTCTCTGAATTTCATTTATAATATTGGAAGTTCGGTGGTAGCATTCGCACCGGGAAGTGAAATATCAGATAATGCGCTCAATATCATACCGACCTCATTCTTTAATGGAAGCATGGCACAGGGTACTGGTGGAGCAATTGCTGAAATCCCCCGTAAAGTAGGAACTGTAGGACAAACTGTCGCTTTCCCGGTCTATGTATCAGACTTCCCAACTAATGTAGGTGCAATATCACTCTTTATAGGATTCAACAGCTCAGTACTTCAATATACCGGAACCACCGCGGGAAGCATCACAGGATACTTTGCAAACTATATGCCTGCTTCCTCCCAGGTTGGGATCCAATGGAGCGATTTCAGCGGGGTGGAGATAAGCCCGGATCCGCAAGAGGTTTTGCTCTACCTGAATTTTACTTACCTTGGCGGATATTGCGAAGTGAAATTCAACCTTGGCTGTGAATTCGCTGAAAATGACCTTGACCCGATTGATGTAGAATACTATAATGGGGCACTGATAAAGGGGACTAAGCTTGACGTTAAAGCTTTCCTGGAAGGGCCATTCAATGGAACGGACATGAATACCACACTAAACGACTTAGACCTGCTTCCCCTTGAACAGCCTTATAGTGTTGCACCATGGAGCTATGCTGGTACTGAAAATGTAACAGTTATCCCTCCGAATGCTGATATCGTGGATTGGGTATTGTTAGAGCTCAGGGAAACCACAGGCGCTGCTGCATCAGCCACATCTGGTACAATGATCGCCCGAAAAGCAGTGTTTATTTTAAGCGATGGTTCAATTGTTGGACTGGACGGCGCACAAATGGTGTTGTATAATTTAGCCGTAAATGACAACTTATATGCAGTGATATATCACCGCAATCATCTAGCAATTATGTCGGCAAATGCTTTGACCTATAACTTTATTGGAGGTTTTGACGTATACAGTTATAATTTCACTGATGGACAAAGTAAGGCTTACAATAATGGCCAAAAAGCTTTTACAGGAGGTTACGGTATGTATGCCGGCGATGCTGACGGAAACGGGGATATAAACCTATCAGATCTTGATGTTTTTGTCCCGGAATTTGGTCAGCCATTGGGATATTATGGTAGTGACTTTGACTTGAATGGTGATGTGAACCTGACAGACCTCGATTATTATGTTCCGAATTTTGGAACCTTAACTCAGGTACCTTAATTTAACCAGGTTATATTACCTTTTATAATATGAGCTATTAATTCATGATGTCACAGAAAAAATTATATACTATGAAAAAAATAAAAACTCTCTTAATTATTGTATTGGTTTATCTGAGCATTTCAACTTTTGCTTCAGATACACTGTACTATAGGTTCAATAATTTCTACGTCATAGACGGACCAAGCGACACCGCAGTTTTTGACCTGGAGATCAGGACCTCAACGGCGGGGACCTACCTGGTTGGATTTCAGAATGACATTATCTTCAATACTACTGTTTTTGGAGTAAATGCCCAACCATCGGCCATCATTCCTTATACTACAACGAACGGAGGGTTGGTTGGACCGGGGATGAACTTTCCAGTGGGTCCTGCAAATCCGACCACCAGCAGTTTCAGATATGGAAGAACGGATATCACACCGCCCTACTTGCCAGCAGAATTAGCCCTTGTACCAACTACATCCTGGGGGAAGTTGATTAAATATAAGATGGTTATTGTCAATGCAAGCCAAAATCTTGGCTTACAGTTTAATATTGCTGCCATGACGAATAACCAGAAGTTTATAATTGCTCAAACAAGTACTAAATCGAATTACGCCCCCATTGTAGCTTACAATAACCTGCTAAATATGCCTCCGACACCAACTGTGTTTAACCTCCTCATCAGC
>Ga0208980_10000184_pt1 | contig 32171 bp, 30 predicted proteins | sample WetSurMetagenome_3_FD_187993 | JGI IMG/M metagenome (GOLD analysis project Ga0208980, IMG submission 187993) | Wetland microbial communities from Twitchell Island in the Sacramento Delta, sample from surface sediment Aug2011 Site A1 Bulk (version 2) | ecosystem: Environmental > Aquatic > Marine...
CGAGGGTCAGCTTGTTGACGAGCCGCGTCGCGTCGAAGAACGGGACGAAGATCAGGCCCTCCGGCGGACGGTTGCGCCCCATGGTCTCGACGCGAAGCACGATCTCGCCCCGGCGGCTCGCAACCTTGCAGGCCATGCCGCGCTTGAGCCCGCGCTTCTCGGCATCAGCCGGGTGCATGAAGACCACCGCATCCGGCACGGCGCGGTGCAGCTCGGGCACGCGCCGGGTCATGGTGCCGGTGTGCCAGTGCTCGAGCACGCGGCCGGTGCACAGCCACAGGTCGTACTCGGCGTCCGGCGCCTCGGCGGGCGGGTCGTACGGCAGCGCGATGATGTTCGCCTTCTTGTTCTTGTTGCCATAGAACTGCCAGCCGCTGCCCGCCTCGACGAAGGGATCAAAGCCCTCGCGGTAGCGCCACAGCGTCTCCTTGCGGTTCACCACCGGCCACCGCGCCCCGCGCACCTTGTGGTAGAACTCGTAGTCGCCGAGGTCGTGGCCCTTCTTCGGCGACACGTTGCTGTCGCCGAAGATGCGGTACTCCTCGTAAAGCCCCTTCTGCAGGTAGAAGCCGAGGCGGTCCATCTCGTCGTTGGGGTAGACGTTGCCGCGATCGTCCTTGACGTCCTCCTTCGGGAACTTGTCGACCTGGCCGTTCGCATAGAGGACGTCGTACAGGGTCTTGCCCTTGTACTCCGGCATCTTGGCGATCAGGTCCTCGGGCCAGACGTCCTCGACCTTGAAGTACTTGGAGAACTCGATGTACTGCCAGAGGTCGGAGCGGGCGTCGCCCGGCGCCTTGACCTGCTGGCGCCAGAACTGCGTGCGCCGCTCGGCGTTGCCGAAGGCCCCTTCCTTCTCAGTCCACATGGCGGACGGCAGGATCAGGTCGGCGGACAGGGCCGAGACCGTCGGGTACGCGTCCGACACCACGATGAAGGTCTTGGGATTGCGCCAGCCCGGCCAGATCTCGTCGTTGATGTTCGGACCGGCCTGCATGTTGTTGGTCGTGGTCGTCCAGTAGCAGACGAGCTTGCCGTCCTTGAGCATCCGGCTCTGCAGCACGGCGTGGAAGCCGATCTTGCCGTTCAGCGTGCCCTCGGGCAGCTTCCAGACCTTCTCCGCGAAGGCGCGGTGGTCCTTGTTGGCGACCAACATATCGGCCGGCAGGCGGTGCGAGAAGGTGCCGACCTCGCGTGCGGTACCGCACGCGGACGGCTGACCGGTGAGCGAGAACGGGCCGTTGCCTGGCTCTGAGATCTTCCCGACCAGCAGGTGCACGTTGTAGATCATGTTGTTGACCCACGTGCCGCGCGTGTGCTGGTTGAAGCCCATGGTCCAGTACGACACGACCTTGCGCTTCGGGTCGGCGTACATCTGGGCCAGCTCTTCGAGCTGTTCCTTCGGCACGCCGGACAGCGCAGAGACCTTCTCGGCGGTGTACTCGGAGACAAACGCCTTGAAGTCGTCGAAGGAGATGTCGTCCATCTTGTTCGGGTCGCCCTTGGGCTTGCCGTCCTCGCCCGGGTAGCCGTTGTTCGTGGCGACCTTCTCGAGCGGGTGGTTTGGACGCAGCCCGTAGCCGATGTTGGTCACGCCCTTCTTGAAGGCGACGTGCTTGTCGACCCATTCGGTGTTGACGGCGTTGTTCTGGATGATGTAGTTGCAGATGTAGTTGAGGATCGCCAGGTCCGTCTGCGGCTTGAAGACGATCGGGACGTCGGCGAGCTCGAAGCTGCGGTGCTCGAACGTCGATAGGACTGCGACCTTTACGTGCGGATTGGTCAGGCGCCGGTCGGTCAGGCGCGACCAGAGCACCGGGTGCATCTCCGCCATGTTGGCGCCCCAGAGCACGAAGCCGTCGGCGTGCTCGAGGTCGTCGTAGCAGCCCATCGGCTCGTCCATGCCGAACGTACGCATGAAGCCCGCAACCGCCGAGGCCATGCAGTGGCGCGCGTTCGGGTCGATGTTGTTGGAGCGAAAGCCCGCCTTCCACAGCTTGTTGGCGGCGTAGCCCTCCCACACCAGCCACTGGCCGGAGCCGAACATGCCGATGCTGGAGATCATCTCCTCCGGCGCCTTGCCCTTGTTCGCCTCCATGTCGCGCTTGAGGGCCTCCTTCCACTTGTCGGCCATCAGGGTGAAGGCCTCCTCCCACGAGACCTCCTCGAACTCGCCCTCCTTGTCGTACTTGCCGTTCTTCTTGCGCAGGAGCGGCTTGGTCAGGCGGTCCTTGCCGTACATGATCTTCGAGAGGAAGTAGCCCTTGATGCAGTTCAGGCCGCGATTCACCGGGGCATCCGGATCGCCCTGGGTGGCCACGACGCGCCCGTCCTTGACGCCGACCAGGACGGAGCAGCCGGTCCCACAGAAGCGGCACGCCGCCTTGTCCCAGCGAATCGCCTCGCCGCCCCCCGGCAGCGCCTGCTGCGCGCCCGATAGGGTCACCTGCGCCACTGCCTGCTGCATGCCGGGAAGGGTGATACCCGCCGCCGCCGCGGTCGCGGCGGCGGCATTGGTCTTCAGAAATTCACGCCGTGTCTGTTTCATGGTGCGGACTCCTGTGGGAGATCTTCGTCATCGGTGTACTGGTAGACGAGGGAGGCGTTGATCACCCCCTCCGTCTGGAAAATGTCGTTGATGGTGTCGAGGGCAAGGTGTTCCGGGGTGTCCTCCACCGTGACCACCAGCCTTCCTTCCTCCGTCGCCGCGTGCACCTCGACGCCGGGCAGGGCGGCGAGCAAGCCCTTGACGTCCTCGACGTTGCCCGGGCGGGTGTGGACCAGGACGCCGCAGATGTTGTGCTCAGCGTTCACGCTACGGCCTCCGCGGCTATCGGGAACTGCATCGTCATCGCCCCCGCCGGGCACACGGCCACGCAGGCCCCGCACCCGGTGCAGCGCGCGAGGTCGACCTGTGCGAACGACCGGCCGCCCGGCGCGAGCCGGAAGCGGATCGCTGCAGCCTCGCAGTGGTCCCCGCAGGCGCGGCAGACCACTCCCTGCGCGGAAAGACAGCGGGCGTCGACGGCCGCGCGGTGCGGCCAAGCACCGAAGCTGCCACTCGCCTCGGCTCGGAAGGCACCGGCCTTGCAGGCGGCCACGCACTTGCCGCAGAAGTCGCAGCCCCCGCGCCGGAAGTCCACTTCCGGGTAGCCGCCCGAGCCACGGGTAATGAGGGAGGCGGGGCAGACGGCGATGCACTCGTCGCACCGCGTGCAGCGCCCGGTGAAGGCCGACTCCGACAACGCCCACGGCGGCCGCACGCCGGCACGGCTGCCGCGAACGTCGCCGCGCAGGAACTGACGCCGACTGACTGCCACCTCGGTCATGCCCGCCCTTTCCCGACGTCGGCGACATCGCCACGAGCACCGTGCTCGGGACCACGGCCCGGGTCGACAAAATTCAAGCGAACCCCAAGTCGTTTCGCCGGGCACATCGCGCTTCTCTTGATACGGATCAAACCGCCTCGGCAGATCAACGCCACCCGGGGCAGGGACATTGCGGCCCCGCAGCTCAGGCCGCCGCCACGGCGCGCGCTTCCGGGCGCGCGGGGCGACGCCGCTGCTCCAGCGCGCTGATGTCGTGCAGGTGGATCGTCCGGCGATCGATCGTCACCAGATCCTCGGCCGCCAGGCGGTGCAGCTCCCGCGAGAAGGTCTCGGCACTGAGGTTCAGACTCGAGGCCACCAGCGCCTTGCAGGCCGGCAGCTGCACCTGGCCTTTGTTGAGGAAGCGCTCGCAACGCCGCACGTTCTGGATCAGATACCGCTCGACGCGCTCCCCGGCGGATAGCAGACAGCAGCCCTCGAGATCCTCGAGCAGGCGCGCACTCTGGGCGCACATCCTCTCCATGAGCGCGCGCGCAAAGGTGGCGCTGCGCTCGATCCCGGTGTTGATCGCGGCGCAACCGATAAACAGCAGCTCGGAGTCGACCAGGGCCTCTGCACAGAGGTTGTCGAGCCGGTCTGCCCACAACGTCGTCTCGCCGAATCCCCTGCCCGGGAGCACCACGTCCATCACCCGCTCGCCGCCGTCCCGCCCCAGCAGTGCGATCTTGACCTTGCCGGCCAGCAGCCAATAGCAGCCCTTCCGGTGCGTGCCCGCCGCGCAGACCGACTCACCCCGCGACACGCGGAGCACCTGGCTCCCCGCCCCCACCGCCGCGACCAGGGTCGCATCGGCCTCCAGGCCGGGATGGAGGGAGGACAGGTAACGACCGACCGCACCGGCCAACAGCCCGGACATGCCACTCCTCCATAACGGTTTTATTGTTTATTGATATTCCGAACTATCGCGCCGGCGACGAATTGAACGTGAGCGCGGTCGGAGCTGCAGATAGGCCATCCCAGAGCCTAGGCGCTCCTTGATCAAGGTCAAATCGTCCGGCCGCATGAGGCATGAATTCGCATTGTCTGATCGAGGTCAGGAGGCCTTCGCCAGCGATTCCCCCGCTACCTGCTAAGCCTCTGCTTTTACTGAAGGACCCGCCTTCGCACGCCGGTTCGGCCCGGCGTCGTCGGCACAGGGCGTCCGCGCCTTGCGGCCAGCGCCAAACGTTCACCGGCTCAACTCGTTCTTGAGAGCAATCAAGGCCGCCCCCCTGGGGCCCCAACGGATAATCGGACCCCAAACGCCGGGGTCGATGTACCTCGTTGTCCCGGCTGACAACCAACAACCTCAGGGTGAAGGAGAACGAAGGTGCGCAAGATCCTGCTGCTTTCAGTGGGCGCTGCCGGGCTGCTGGCCGCCTCTGGCGGTGCCGTCGCGGCTGACATCAAGCCCTTGGCCGAGACCTGCAACAACTGCCACGGCGTCGACGGCGTGAGCGCCGGCCATTCGATGCCGTCCATCGCCGGCCTGCCGGTGAAGTACCTCACCGAGGTGATGATCGAGTGGAAGAAGGGCGAGCGCTTCTCCACGACGATGGGGCGCCTGATCAAGGGCTACAGCGACGAGCAGATCACCGACCTGGCCAAACACTACGCGGCCCTGCCGTGGAAGCCGGTGCCACAGGACCTGAAGGCGAAGTGGATCAAGGAGGGCAGCTTCATCGTCGACCGCTGCTCCAAGTGCCACGGCGACACGGGCGCGGAGCCGGACGACGACGAGACCCCGCGCCTCGACGGCCAGTGGGCCAAGTACATGGAACTGCAGCTGATGGCCTACCGCGACAAGGACGTGAAGCTGCCGCACGAGAAGATGCGCAAGACCGCGCTGAAGCTGTCCGAGGAGGAGGTCGGCTACCTCAACCACTACTTCGCCAGCGCGCCGAAGGCGACCGGCAAGAAGAAAGAAGAAAAGAAGGAAGAGAAGAAAGAAGCCAAGACAGAAGAGAAGAAGTGAGTCGAGGGACACAGACATGACAACCATCAATCGTCGCAATTTCGTCAAGCTTCTCGCGGCAGCGCCCCTCGCCTCCGTCCTCACGGTTCCCACCACGGCCAGGGGAGCCGCAGCGGGCAAGCGTGTCGTCGTGATCGGCGGCGGCTTCGGCGGCGCGACCGCCGCGAAGTACATCAAGCGGATGGACCCGAAGATCACGGTCACGCTGATCGAGCCGAACAAGACCTACGTGTCCTGCCCGCTGTCGAACGAGGTCATATCCGGGCATCGGACGATCGAGACGCTGCAGACCGGGTACGACGCGCTCGGCAAGCGCGGCGTCGAGATCCTGAACGACCTGGTCACGGGCATCGACCCCGCCAAGAAGTCCGTCACCACGAAGGGCGGCAAGACGCTCAACTACGACGCCCTCGTGGTCGCTCCGGGCGTCGAGCTCAATTACGGGGCAATCGAGGGCTATTCCGAAGCGGTGGCCGCCGAGATCCCGCACGCCTACAAGGCCGGCGAGCAGACCCTGATCCTCAAGAAGCAGCTCGAGGCGATGCCCGACGGCGGCCTGTTCGTGATCGCCGTGCCGAAGGGGCCGTTCCGCTGCCCGCCCGGGCCGTACGAGCGTGCGGCGCAGGTCGCGCACTACTGCAAGAACAACGGCAAGGCCAAGAGCAAGGTCCTCATCCTCGACGCGAACGACACCTTCGCCAAGAAGGCGCTGTTCGAGCAGGGCTGGGCGGCACTGTACCCCGGCATGATCGAGTGGGTGCCGGCCTCCAAGGACGGCAAGGTCGTGAAGATCGACCCGAAGACGAAGACGGCCTTCACCGAGCTGGGCGACCACAAGGCCGCCGTGCTGAACCTGATCCCCCCGCAGAGTGCCGGCGCCATCGCCAAGGCGGCGGGCCTCACGAATGCCAACGGCTGGTGCGAGATCGTCCCCTCGAGCATGGAGTCCGCGGCACAGAAGGGCATCTGGGTGGTCGGCGACTCCTGCGTCGGCGGCGAGCTGCCCACGTATCCCTTCCCGAAGTCGGCGCACATGGCCATGACCCAGGCGAAGGTCGCCGCGGGGGCCATCGTGGCGAGCCTGAACGGCGTCGCCGCGCCGGTGCCCTACTACGCGAACACCTGCTACAGCCTGGTCGCCCCCGATTACGGGATCTCGGTCGTGCAGGTCTACCGCGTCGACGACAACAAGTTCGTCTACGTCAAGGAGGCGGGCGGCGTGTCGCCCGCAGACGCCTTGCCGATCCAGCGCAAGCTGGAGGCCGAGTATGCGGACGGCTGGTTCCGCAACGTGATGGCCGACGCCTTCGGCTGATCGACGCTCACCTGACTTCGCGCAGCGGCTCGCTGCGCGAAGCCTCCAACCACCGTTGGACTGGCTATAAGTAAGAGTGCATCGCAAGCAAGAAAGGGGGGCAGTGATGCGGCCAGAGACCGCCAGAACCGCCACCGACCTCGTCCGAAAGGTTCACTCCGCGTGAACCAGCGTTGTTTCAGCGAAAACGGAGAAGCAACTATGAGCAGAGCAACAATCCGTGGACGCCTCGCACTCGCCGTAGTGCTCGCATTCTTCGGCGGCAAGGTGCTGGCGTATTCCGCAGGAGAGCCCCTCAAGCCCCAGGAACCGGCACCGAAGGCGGCGCCCCTGGCGCCCGTGGAGGAGAAGAAGTGCTACTCCTGCCACGAAAACATCGAGGAGTTCCACAGCAAAGGCCGGCACGCGACCGTCAACTGCGCGCACTGCCACGACGCCGTGCAGCACGCCAAGGACGCGGACGAGGACAAGATGGGCACGCGGCCCGCGACCCGGACGGACCACCAGGCCTGCGCCACCTGCCACCGCGCCCAGTACAACTCGTTCGTCGACGTCAACCTGCAGTCCAAGGCGCGGGTGGAGAAGGCCAGCTACAAGAGCCGCTCGCCGATGTTCGACAAGCTGATGCAGGGCCACGGCTTCGTCAAGGAGCACGCCGAGCCGCGCTCGCATCCGTTCATGCTTATCGACCACTTCATCGTGGACCGCGCCTATGGCGGACGCTTCCAGCTGAAGGACTGGACCAAGATCACCGACGCCCGCCAGGCGGTCGACGATCCTTGGGTCATGCTCACCGACAAGGACCCTGGGAACTCCGAGCAAAAGACCTTCATGCCCCAGACGGCGGCCGCGGCCAACCCGGTGTGCCTGAACTGCAAGACGATGGACCACATCCTGGACTGGGCGTACATGGGCGACGAGAACCCGAAGGCCAAGTGGGCACGCACCTCGAAGGTGGTGGACTTCGCCCGCGCCCTCAAGCATCCGCTGAACTGCTACATGTGCCACGACCCGCACTCCACGCAGCCGCGCGTCGTGCGTGACGGCCTGATCAACGCGGTGGTCGATCGCGGCATGGGCACCTACCCCTACGACGCGGAGAAGAGCAAGCAGTCCGCGATCACCAAGGTGGTGTTCCAGCGTCTCAAGGAAGGCAGCAAGGAGAAGGAGGACTTCCGCGCCATCGGCCTGCTGTCCAAGTCGGACTCCAACGTGATGTGCGCGCAGTGCCACGTCGAGTACAACTGCAACCCCGGATGGGACCTCAAGACCGGCGGGTACGACGTGAAGATGGGCGACCGTCGCACGAACCACTTCTTCTGGCAGAACGTGTTCGACTACACGGCCGCGGCGGACAAGATCAACTTCCGCGACTTCAAGCACGGCATCACCGGAGCCCTGCTGTCCAAGCTGCAGCACCCGGAGGCCGAGACGCAGTGGGGCTCCAAGCACGAGCGGGCCGGCGTCGAGTGCAAGCACTGCCACATGCCGAAGATCCAGTCGTCCGACGGCATCGCCTACACCTGGCACGGCCAGCGCAGCTCCCGCTACATGAAGCGCGACACCTGCGTGAGCTGCCACAAGGGCTGGACCGACGAGGAGTCCGAGTACCAGATCGAGGCGATCCAGAACTACATCCGCGGCAAGATCACCAAGGCGGAGTTCCACCTCGCCAGCCTGATCGACACCTACGTGGTGGCCAAGCGTGCCGGCGTCAGCGAGGACGTGCTCAAGGAAGCCCGTGCCGCCCAGGACAAGGCGCAGGTCCTCTGGGAGTGGTGGACCGCCGAGAACTCGGACGGCTTCCACAACCCCGAGGCGGCGCGTGAGTCCCTGGCCCGGTCGATGGACCTGACCCAGGGTGCGGTGAAGAAGCTGAACGAGGCGATCGACGTGAAGCTCGGGATCGCCGCCCCGGCAGCGGCCCCGGCAGCCGCGGCGCCAGCGAAGAAGTAGACAAGCTCGCTCCCTCTGCAGAGCCGGCGAAAGCCGGCTCTTTTTTTCGTGCCGCACTCCACGCGCGGGTCCGAGGCACGGGGCACTGGGCGTGCCGCCCAATCCACGAAGAACTTCCCCGCGCGAATCGCTGTCTATGTTGCGTGCCACTGCGCCGCACTCGTTTACCATGCGCCCCAGGATCGCAGTGAGCCAAGAGCATGATCCCCGAGCTAGGCCACTTCTCGCTGATCGTCGCGCTGCTGCTCGCCCTCGTGCAGGGCACGCTGCCGCTCGTCGGCGCCCAGACGGGCAACGCGTCGCTGATGGCCGTCGCACGCCCCGCCGCGCTGGGGCAGCTCGCCTTCGTCGCCCTCGCCTTCGCGTCCCTCGCGTACTCGTTCCTCACCAACGACTTCTCGGTGAGGAACGTGGCGCAGAACTCCTTCTCGCAGCTGCCACCGGTCTACCGGCTCACCGCCACCTGGGGCTCACACGAGGGCTCGATGCTGCTCTGGGTGCTGATGCTCGCCGGTTGGACCGCGGCGCTGACGGTGCTTTCGCGGCGCCTGCCCGCGGAAATCCGGGCACGCACGCTGGGCGTGCTCGGGCTGGTCAGCGTCGGCTTCCTCGCGTTCGTGATCGCGACGTCGAATCCGTTCGAGCGACTCCTGCCAGTGCCCGCGGACGGCCGGGACCTCAACCCGTTGCTGCAGGATGCCGGCATGGTTCTGCACCCGCCGATGCTCTACATGGGCTACGTGGGCTTCTCGGTGGCCTTCGCCTTCGCCCTCGCAGCACTGCTCGGCGGCCAGCTCGACGCCGCCTGGGCGCGCTGGGCGCGGCCCTGGACCACCCTGGCCTGGGTGTTCCTGACCGTCGGCATCGCGCTGGGGAGCTGGTGGGCCTACCGCGAGCTCGGCTGGGGCGGCTGGTGGTTCTGGGACCCGACGGAGAACGCCTCCCTGATGCCCTGGCTCGCCGGCACGGCGCTGGTGCACTCGCTGGCCGTCGCCGAGAGGCGCGGCCAGCTCCTCGCCTGGACGCTGTTCCTGTCGATCGCCGCCTTCGCCCTCTCGCTGCTCGGCACCTTCCTGATCCGCTCGGGCGTGCTGTCCTCCGTGCACGCCTTCGCCAACGACCCCGCGCGCGGCCTGTTCATCCTGGGCCTGCTCGCGGTCGTCGTCGGCGGATCGCTGCTGCTCTACGCCTGGCGCTTCCCGCGCAGTGACGAGCCCGCCGCCTTCGGCTGGGTCTCGCGCGAGTCCTTTCTCCTGGCCAACAACGCGCTCCTCGTCGCCGCCCTCGCCACGGTGATGCTGGGCACGCTCTACCCACTGTTTCTCGATGCCCTCGGATTCGGCAAGGTGTCGGTCGGGCCGCCCTACTTCGATGCGGTGCTCGTGCCCTTGTTCGCGCCCCTGCTGTTCCTCGTTGCCCTGGGCCCGCTCACCCCCTGGCGGCAGGGGAGCGTCGCCGATCTGGCGGTACGGACGCGGTGGGCATTCGCAGGCGCGCTCGTCCTCGCCGTCGCCGTGCCGCTCGCCCAGGGAGGCGTCCACCTGCTTGCGGTCCTCGGCGTGTTCCTGGCCGCGTGGATCCTGCTCGGCGTCCTCGTCGGGCTCGCCGAGGCGCGCGGGCGCAGGCTGTCGCGCGGTTTCTGGGGCATGCAGGTCGCCCACGCGGGGCTCGCGGTCGTGGTGCTCGGCATCACCCTCGTCTCCAACTACCAGGCCGAGCGGGACGTCCGCATGAACGTCGGCGACCACGTGGACCTCGCCGGCTTCCGGTTCGTGTTCAAGGGCGCAACGGGGCACGCAGGCCCGAACTACGTCGCCGACCGCGGCACCGTGGAGGTCACGGCCCCCGACGGCACCGCGCTGACCCTTCACCCCGAGAAGCGCAAGTACAACGCCGCCGGTGTGGGCATGACCGAGGCGGCCGTCCGCTCCGGTGTGCTCGGCGACCTCTACGTGTCGCTCGGCGAGTACCTGGGCGGGCAGGCGTGGAGCGTGCGCGTCTACTACAAGCCGTTCGTCGGCTGGCTCTGGGCGGGCGGCGCGCTCATGGCGCTCGGCGGCCTGCTCGCCGCATCCGACCGGCGCTACCGGCGCGCCACCGCGGCGGCGGCAGACGCATGAAGCGCTGGCTGCCCTTCGCGGTCTTCGCCGTCCTCCTCGCCTTTCTCTTCGTGGGGCTTTGGCTCGACCCCCGCGAGGTGCCGTCGCCCTTCATCGGCAAGCCCGCGCCCGCGTTCAGCCTGCCCGTCCTCGAGCGGCCGGGCCAGACGTTCTCCCCCGACCAGGCGAGGGGCCGCCCCTGGCTGCTGAACGTCTGGGCACCCTGGTGCCGCACCTGTCGCAAGGAGCACCCGTTCCTGATGCAGCTCGCGGCGTCGGGTGTGCGCATTTACGGACTCAACTGGCAGGACCAGGCGCGCGAGGCCGCGGGCCTGCTGGCGGAGATCGGCAACCCCTACGTGCTCAACGCGGTCGACCACGACGGACGCGCGGGGATCGACTGGGGCGTCACCGGCGTGCCCGAGACCTTCCTCATCGACGCCGACGGCGTCATCCGTGCGAAGCACTCCGGCCCGCTCAGCGAGCGGATCTGGAATCGCAAGTTCGCCCCGCTGCTGCAGGGGCAAGGCTCGTGAGGCGGCTCGCGGGCTGCCTTTTCGCGCTGACCCTGCTCGGGGCGGCCGCGACGGCGATGGAGGCGCGCCCGAACGCGGACGACCCGGAGCTGGAGCGGCGCCTGCTCACCCTGACCGCAGACCTGCGCTGCGTCGTCTGCCAGAACGAGTCGCTCGCCGAGTCGCGCGCGCCGCTCGCGAAGGATCTCCGCCAGGAGGTTCGCGAGCTGATGCGCCAGGGCAGGAGCGACAGGGAGGTCGTGGCGTACCTCATCGCCCGCTACGGCGACTTCGTGCTCTACCGGCCGCCGTTCAAGCCCGCAACCTATCTGCTGTGGATCGGGCCTGCCCTGTTCCTCGGCGCGGGCGGCATCACCTGGTTCCTGACGATCCGGCGGCGCCAGCGCGCGAGCCGCGCGGATCGCACGGGCGACAGTCGCGGCGCTGCAGCCGCGCCGGTTTCAGGAGAAGATCGCGCCTAGCCAACCGGCACGCCTAACCGAGCCCCCCGTCTCCCCGACACGTGGAGAGGAGTCGCGAAGAGGGGGCCACAGCAAGCCACCTACGGAGACCTTCGTGAGCACTATCGGATCCACTCTCCCGTTCTGGGCCATCGCAACCGCCCTGGTCGCCGCCGCCACCGCGCTGGTGTGCATCCCGCTCTTCAAGGGCAGGAGCCGCGGCGTTGCCGCACTGCTGGCGGTCCTGCTGCCGGCCGCGACCGTCGGGGTCTACCTGCTGGTCGGCAGCCCAACGACCAACGTCGAGGCAGCCGCCCCCCAGGCCCCGTCCACCCAGGCCGCCGCCGCAGAGGCACCAGCGGGCCACTCCGAGCAGGAGATCGAGAAGCTGATCGGGGACCAGAAGGCGAACCTCGCGCAGAAGCCCGACGACGCCGCGGCCTGGGCCGCGCTCGGCGTGACCTACGCGGGCCTGGACCGCTGGAAGGAGGCCGAGGAGGCCTTCGCCAAGGCCTATGCGCTCCAGCCGAAAGAGGCGCTGATCGTGTCGGCCTACGCGGAGGCGCTGGCGATCAACGCCGGCCGCGACCTGTCGGGACGGCCCATGAAGCTGGTGCGGGAGGCGCTCGACATCAACCCCCAGGACCCCAAGGCCCTCGAGCTGGCGGCGATCAACGCCTTCCAGGGCCAGGAGTACACGAAGGCCTCCTATTATTTCCGGCAGCTGCTGAAGGTCCTGCCCGAGGACAGTTCATACGCTCAGGACGTCGAAGACGCGATGCGCGAGGCCAAGCGCCGCGCCGAGGAGGCCGCCTACGGCGCGCCGCTCGACAATCGGCCGCCGACCGACGACGTGCACAACGTCGCCAAGGGGACGATCAGCGGCACGGTCGAGCTCGACCCAGCACTCGCCGCCAAGGTCACCGGCGCCGAGGCAGTGTTCCTGTACGCGCGCCCCGTGCTGGGCGGCGGCCCGCTCGCGGGCCTGCGCACCACCGCCGACAAGCTCCCCGCCCAGTTCACGCTCGACGACACCCTCTCGCCGCTGCCCGACAACCCCCTCTCCAGCCACGAGACCGTCAGCCTGAGCGCCCGCGTGGCGCTGTCGGGCGCGGCCGAACCGGGGCCAGGCGACCTCGAAGGGGTGATCCGGTCCGTCACGGTGGGCAGCCAGGGCGTCAAGCTGGTGATCGACACCGTCCGGCAGTAGCGGCTACCGAGCGCGCAGAGGGGTTGACCCGCCTCCGATTGCGGCGACAATTGCGGTCCTTTTGCGCCCGCACAGGCGAGTCCACTCCGACATGTCCTCCACCGCGACGAAGCCCGATGCCCGCCTCACGGGTCGTGCGCTCTCGTGCATCCGCGACGACCGCACCCTCTTCAGCGGCCTCGGCTTCGGCGTCGACACCGGCGAGGCGCTGATCATCGAGGGGCGCAACGGCACGGGCAAGACGACGCTGCTGCGCGCCATCTGCGGCATCCGCCGGCCCGACGAGGGCGAGATCCTCTGGGGCGGCGAGTCGATCGAGCGGCTCGGGCCGGACTATCACCGCCACGTCGCCTATGTCGGCCACAACGACGGCGTGAAGCGGGAGCTGACGGTGGCCGAGAACCTGCGCATGTCCCGCGCCCTCGGCAGCGAGGGGCGGCTGTCGATCGAGGAGGCGCTGCGCAAGGTCCACCTGGCCGGCTTCGAGGACGTCGCCGCGTCCAACCTGTCGGCCGGCCAGCGCCGACGCCTCGCACTGGCGCGCCTGCTGGTGACCGACAGCCTGCTGTGGGTGCTCGACGAGCCCTTCACCTCGCTGGATCGGCACGGCATCGGCATCGTCGAGGAGCTCATGGCGGAGCACGTCGCACGCGGCGGGATGCTCGTCATGACCTCCCACCACGAGGTCTCGATGCACCGCACCGCGGTCCACCGCCTCAACCTGTCCGCCTAGGCCATGTCGATCGCCAGCGCCTTCCTCGCCCTGCTGCGCCGCGACCTGGTGATCGCGTTCCGGCGCCGCTCGGAGATGGTCAACCCGCTGCTGTTTTTCGTGCTGGTGACGAGCCTGTTCCCGCTCGGCGTCGGCTCGCAGCCCAAGCTGCTCGCGCTCATGGCGCCGGGTGTCGTCTGGGTGGCCGCGCTCCTCGCCGCGCTGCTCTCGCTCGACACCATCTTTCGGTCTGACTTCGAGGACGGCACGCTCGAGCAGCTGCTGCTGAGCGCCCAGCCCGTGTCGGTCCTGGTGATCGCCAAGGTCCTCGCCCACTGGCTGATCACCGGCCTGCCCCTGCTGCTGATGGCGCCGCTGCTCGGCACCTTCCTCGGCCTGCCTTCGCAGGCGATCGGCACGCTCGTCTTGAGCCTGCTGTTCGGCACGCCCGCGCTCAGCCTGATCGGTGCCATCGGCGTGGCACTGACCGTCGGCCTGCGCAAGGGCGGCGTGATCCTGTCGCTGCTGGTACTGCCGCTGTACGTCCCGATCCTGATCTTCGGCGCCGGCGCCGTGGGCAATGCGGCCATGGGGATCGACGCGACGGCACAGATGTATATCATGGCCGCGTTCCTCATCTTCTCGCTGACCCTGTCGCCCGTGGCGACGGCGGCGGCTCTGCGTGTGAGTCTCAGCTGAGCATGTTCGGCAACTTCTTTCACAAGATGGCGTCGCCGCCCTGGTTCTACCGGATCAGCGGCAAGCTGATCCCCTGGGTCGGGGCGATCTGCGCCCTCCTCCTGCTGTACGGACTCTATGGCGCGCTGGTCCTCGCCCCTGCGGACTACCAGCAGGGCGACAGCTTCCGCATCATCTACATCCACGTCCCGGCCGCCTGGATGTCGCTCTTCATATACGTCCTGATGGCCGTCTGCGGCGTGATCACCCTGGTGTGGCGGATGAAGATGGCCGAGGTCGTGCTGATCACGTCCGCGCCGATCGGCGCCGCCTTCACCTTTCTCGCCCTGGTCACGGGCTCGCTCTGGGGCAAGCCGATGTGGGGCACCTGGTGGGTCTGGGACGGCCGCCTGACGTCCGAGCTGATCCTGCTGTTCCTCTACCTCGGCGTGATCGCCCTGCACAACGCGATCGAGGACCGGCAGACCGCGGCCAAGGCCGTCGCCATCCTGGCGATCGTCGGGGTCGTCAACGTGCCGATCATCCACTACTCGGTCGAGTGGTGGTCGACCCTGCACCAGGGCCCGACCATCACCAAGCTCGACAAACCCTCGATCCACATCGACATGCTGATCCCCCTGCTCGTCATGGCACTCGCCTTCAAGCTGTACTACGTCGTGGCGATGCTGATGCGGGCCCGCGTGGAGCTGCTCGAGCGCGAGCGCAACAGCAAGTGGGCGAAGGAGATGCTGGGGGAACTATGAGCCTCGCCGAATTTCTAAACATGGGCGGCTACGCGGTCTATGTCTGGACCTCGTACGGCATCGCCGCCGTCGTCCTGATCGCGAATCTCGTCATCCCCATGCAGAAGCACCGGTTGGTCGTGGCGCGGCTGCGACGACGCTTCCGGCAGGAGCAGAACCCGCAATGACCCCCGCCCGCAAGCAGCGCCTGATCCTCATCGCCATCATGGTCGCCGGCGTGGCGATCGCCATCGGCTTCGCCCTCAAGGCATTCCAGGAGAACCTGATGTTCTTCTTCTCGCCCACCGAGGTGGCCGAGGGCAAATCGCCGAAGAACGCCCCCTTCCGACTCGGTGGCATGGTCGTCGCCGGCAGCGTGCGGCGACCCGAGGGCGTCAAGGTCCTGTTCGACCTCTCCGACTACCACAAGAACGTCACCGTGCAGTTCGAGGGCATCCTGCCGGACCTGTTCCGGGAGGGCCAGGGCATCGTCGCACTCGGCCGCCTCGGCCCGGACGGCGTGTTCGTCGCCGACGAGGTGCTCGCCAAGCACGACGAGAACTACATGCCGCCCGAGGTCAACGACGCCGTGATGAAGGGCCAGGCGTTGAAGAAGGCTGCAGACGCCAAGTAGGCGGAGGTCGCGATGATTCCCGAGATCGGCCAGATCAGCCTCATCCTCGCCCTCTGCATGGCCATCGCGCTGGCCGTGATCCCCGTGGTGGGCGCACAGCGCGGCATCGCCAGCTGGGTGGCGATGGCGCGTCCGGCGGCCTGGGGGCAGCTGCTGTTCATGCTGACCGCCTACGGCTGCCTGACCTACGCCTTCCTGACGCACGACTTCAGCGTCGCCTACGTCGCCCACAACTCGAACGTCGATCTGCCGCTCATCTACCGCGTCTCCGGCGTCTGGGGTGCGCACGAGGGCTCGCTGCTGCTCTGGGCACTGACCCTGTCGGCCTGGACCGCCGCGGTCGGGCTGTTCAGCCGCAGCGTCCCGGAAGCGATGGTCGCGCGGGCCCTCGGCGTCATGGGGATGGTGAGCACCGGCTTCCTGCTGTTCATGCTCCTGACCTCCAACCCCTTCGACCGCCTCGTCCCCTCCCCCGAGCAGGGCCGCGACCTCAACCCGCTGCTGCAGGACCCGGGCCTCGCGATCCACCCGCCGATGCTCTACATGGGCTACGTCGGCTTTGCGGTGCCCTTCGCCTTCGCGATCGGGGCGATGCTCGGCGGCCGGCTCGACGCCGCCTGGGCCCGTTGGTCGCGCCCCTGGACCAATGTCGCCTGGGTCTTCCTGACGCTGGGCATCGCGCTCGGCTCCTGGTGGGCCTACTACGAGCTGGGCTGGGGCGGCTGGTGGTTCTGGGACCCGGTCGAGAACGCGTCGTTCATGCCCTGGCTGGTGGGCACTGCGCTCATGCACTCCCTGGCCGTGACCGAAAAGCGCGGCGCCTTCAAGGCCTGGACCGTGCTGCTGGCGATCTTCGCCTTCTCGCTCAGCCTGCTCGGCACCTTCCTCGTCCGGTCGGGCGTGCTCACCTCCGTCCACGCCTTCGCCAGCGACCCGACCCGCGGCGTGTTCATCCTGCTCTTCCTCTGCGCGGTCATCGGCGGCTCGCTGCTGCTCTATGCCTGGCGCGCGGCGCAGATCCGCAGCCTGGTGCGCTTCGAGCTGCTCTCGCGCGAGACCGGCCTGCTGCTCAACAACGTCGTGCTCGTCGTCGCCGCCGCGAGCGTCCTGCTGGGCACGCTCTATCCCCTCGTCATCGACGCCCTGGGCCTCGGCAAGCTGTCGGTCGGCCCGCCGTACTTCAACGCGGTGTTCCTGCCGCTGATGAGTCCGCTGCTGGCACTGATCGGCATCGGCGCCTATCTGCGCTGGAAGGAAGACCGGTTCGAGCGGCTGCGCGGCGCACTGACCCTCCCGCTACTCGCCGCGGTGGTGCTGGGCGGACTGTTCCCGCTGCTGATGGAGCGCTACGACTGGCTCGCCGCCGTCGGCATGATCCTCGCGTTCTGGGTCGTCCTCAGCCAGATCCCGTCGCTGCGTGAGCGCCTGTCCGGCGGACGGTCGATCGCCAGCGTTCCGGCCGGATTCTGGGGCATGACGCTCGGCCACGTCGGGCTCGCGGTCACGGTCGTCGGCATCACCCTGACCTCGCTGTACAGCGTCGAGAAGGACGTGCGCCTCGCCCCTGGCGACACCTACACGCTTGGCCACTACAGCTTCGCGTTCGAGGGGGTGTCGCAGTATCGCGGGCCGAACTACGTGGCCAGCCAGGGCACCGTCGTCGCGAGCAAGGACGGCAGGGTCGTCGCGACGCTCAAGCCCTCGAAGCGCGTGTACACGACGCAGGGCATGCCCATGACCGAAGCGGGCATCGACGCGGGGCTGTTCCGCGACCTGTTCGTCGCGCTCGGTGACGAGCTCGACGGCGGCGCCTGGGCCGTGCGCCTCTACCACAAGCCGTTCGTGCGCTGGATCTGGCTCGGCGCCCTGATCATGGGCCTTGCCGGAATTCTCGCTGCCTCCGACCGGCGCTACCGCGTGCTCGCGCGCCGCACCGTCCCGGCAGGCGGCGCGGCGGAGGCGGCGCGATGAAGAAGTACGCGCTGCCCTTGATCGTGTTCCTGGTGATCGCGGGCTTCCTCGCGATCGGCCTGAGGCTCGACCCGCGCGAGGTCCCCTCCCCGTTCATCGGCAAGCCGGCGCCGCCGTTCACGCTGCCGCAGCTGCACAAGCCCGACGCGACCATCAGCCCCGCCGACATGAAGGGACAGGTGTGGCTGCTGAACGTCTGGGCCTCGTGGTGCACCTCCTGCCGCGCCGAGCACGAGGTCGTCACCCGCGTCGCGGCCACCGGCGAGGTGCCGATCATCGGGCTGAACTACAAGGACGAGCGCGACGCCGCGCTCGGCTGGCTGCGCCGCCTCGGCGACCCGTACAAGGCCAGCGCAGTCGACGCGCAGGGCGACGTCGGCATCGACTGGGGTGTCTACGGCGTGCCGGAAACCTTCGTGATCGACCAGCAGGGCGTGGTGCGGCACAAGCACATCGGCCCGATCACCGACAAGTCGGTGAGCGAGACCATCCTGCCGCTCGTGCGCAAGCTCAAGGGGGCATCGTGACCCGCGCCTGGCTCCTCGCCCTGCTGTTCGCCGTCGGATCGTCGGCCCAGGCCACGATCGAGACCTACACCTTCGAAACCCCGGCGCAGGAGCAGGCCTACAAGCACCTGATCGACGAGCTGCGCTGCCTGGTCTGCCAGAACCAGAACCTGGCGGACTCGAACGCCGAGCTGGCGCAGGATCTTCGCCGCAAGACCTACGAGATGGTGAAGGCCGGCAAGAGCAGCCAGGAGATCGTGGACTACATGGTGCAGCGCTACGGCGACTTCGTGCTGTACCGGCCGCCGCTCAAGGGCACGACCGTCGCGCTCTGGGCCGGTCCCTTCCTGATCCTGGTGATCGGGGTCGCCGTGCTCATCCGGGTGATCACCCGGCGCCGGAACGACGCCGCCGAGACCGATGATGCCGCCGAGCTCGCCCGCGTCGAGCGGCTGCTCGCTGCCGACAAGGACCGCAAGGCATGACCACCACCTTCTGGCTCGTTGCCGCTGCCCTCATGGCGGTCGGCGTGTCGATGCTCGCGCCCGCGCTGCTGAAGCGTCGCCAGCTCGGCGACGCCGACCGCGATGCACAGAACGTCGCCATCGCACGGGAGCGGCTTCAGGAGCTCGAAGCGGAGCGGGACCGCGGCGAGCTGACGCCGGCGGCGTTCCAGCAGGCCCGGCTCGAGCTCGAGCGCATCCTGGCGAGCGACCTGGCCGGGCCCGAGCAGGCCGCGGCGGTGCGCAAGGCCGACAAGGCCGGTCCGCTGGCGCTCGCCGGCCTGCTGATCGCCATCCCTCCTGCGACCGTCGCGCTGTATCTGGCGCTCGGCGCCCCCGAGCACCTGGACGTGGTGGGCCCCGGCGCGGGCAGCGCGGCACGGATGGTCGCGCACGGCGCCGGCGACGGGCAGACGGACATGGGCCAGATGCTCGGGCGCCTCGAGCAGCGGCTGGCGCAGAACCCGAACGACCCCGAAGGCTGGGCAATCCTCGCGCGCAGCTACATGGCCCTCGAGCGCTACCCGGATGCGGTGCGCGCCCTCGATAAGCTGCGCGAGCTGGTGGGCGACGAGCCGGCGATCCTGATCCCGCTCGCGGACTCGATCGCGATGACGCAGGGCGGGAACATGGCGGGGCGTCCCGCGGCCCTGGTAAAGAAGGCCCTGGAGACCGAGCCCGACAACCCGATCGCGAACTGGCTCGCGGGCAACGCCGCGGCCGAGTCGAAAGACTGGCAGGGGGCCGTCGACCACTGGCGCAAATCGCTCGCCCAGGTCGGCGACGACGCGCAGGCGGCTGACGAGCTGCAGCAGCGCATCGCCGATGCCCAGACGCGGCTCGGCGGCAGCTCCGCTGCCCCGGTGGCCGCTCCGTCAGCCCAGACCGCACCCCAACCCGCCACAGCAGCTCCGGCAGCCCAGGCAGCGCCCCAGGCCGCCACAGCTGCCCCGGCGGCCGCGCGCCTGCAGGTCCAGGTCCAGCTCGCGGCCGAGCTCAAGGACCGGGTCGCACCCACCGACACGGTGTTCGTCTTTGCCAGGGCACCGGCCGGGCCACCGATGCCGGTCGCTGCGGTGCGCCTGCAGGCCTCGCAGCTGCCCCTCACGGTGACGCTCGACGACGGCACCTCGCTCATGCCAGGCGCCCGCCTCTCGCAGTTCCCCGAGGTGCGCGTAGAGGCCCGGGTGTCGAAGAGCGGAAATGCGGCAGCGGCCTCCGGAGACCTGCGCGGCGAGGTGTCCGGCGTGAAGGTCGCGAGCCCGGAGGCCGTCGTCGTGGTGATCGACAACGTCCTGCCGTGACGGTGGGTATCACCCCCGCTTCGGCAGGAAGGCCTCGAGCAGCAGCAGACCCACCCCGACGGTGATGGCCGAGTCGGCGACGTTGAATGCCGGCCAGTGCCACGCGCGCCAATAGAAGTCCAGGAAGTCGACCACCCGCCCGTAGGCGAGCCGGTCGATCAGGTTGCCCACCGCGCCGCCGGCAACCAGCGAGAGCCCCGCCGCGGTGAGGCGCTCCTCGGGCTTCAGTCGCCACAGCCAGACGATCAGGACCGTCGATACGGCGACGGCCACACCGACGAAGAACCAGCGCTGCCACCCCCCGGCCCCCGCGAGGAAGCTGAACGCCGCCCCCTCGTTGAAGACCAGCGTCAGGTTGAACGCCGGCACGACGGGGATCACCTCCCGGGGCTGCAGCGCCGCGAGCACCCAGAGCTTGGTCGCCTGGTCGGCGGCGATGACGAGGAGGCTCAGGATCAACCAGCGGAGTCTGTGCATGATGGCTAGGCGTACTTCCGCACCTCGCCCGGGCCTTCCACGTTCGTCACGCAGCGGCCGCACAGCTCCGGGTGCGCCGCGTTCGCGCCGACGTCCTCGCGGTGGTGCCAGCAGCGCACGCACTTGGTCCAGCTGGACGGCGTGATGCGCACCGCAACGCCGGCAACGTCGGTCGGCGCGGCGTCGGCCGGGCGCTCGGCCATCGGGTGCACGCGCGCGTACGAGGTGATGAGCACGAACCGCAGCTCGTCCTCCAGCTTCGCGAGCTGCGCCTGCAGCGGCGCGTCGCAATAGAGGTCGAGCTCGGCATCGAGTGCCGAGCCGATCGCGCCGGCCTTGCGCGCCAGCTCGAGGTGCCTGCCGACGGCCGTGCGCACCGCGAGCGCCTGCTCCCAGAAGCCGCGGTCGAGCGGGTCGGTCGCGTCGAGCGCGAACAGCCCCCCGTACCACTGCTCGGTGAACACCGTCGCGCCGCGCTCCCCCGGCAGGTGCTGCCAGATCTCGTCCGCGGTGAAGCTCAGGATCGGCGCCAGCCAGCGCACCAGCGCCTCGGCGATGTGGTGCAGCGCGGTCTGGCAGGACCGGCGCGCCAGGCTCTCGCGCGGCGTCGTGTACTGGCGATCCTTGATCACGTCCAGGTAGAAGCCGCCCAGGTCCGTGACGCAGAAGTTGTGCACCTTCTGGTAGATCAGGTGGAACTGGTAGTCGCGATAGGCGCGGACGATCTCCTCCTGCAGCTGGAAGGCGCGGTCGACCGCCCATCGGTCCAGCTCCAGCATCCGCGACGGCTCGACGCGATCGGTCGCCGGATCGAAGCCGTTCAGGTTCGCGAGCAGGAAGCGCGCGGTGTTGCGGATGCGCCGGTAGGCGTCCGCCGTCCGCTTGAGGATCTCGTCCGAGACGCCCATCTCGGCGCGGTAGTCGGTGGCCGCGACCCAGAGGCGGATGATGTCGGCGCCGAGCGTCTTCATCACGTCCTGCGGCGCGACGACGTTGCCGAGCGACTTGGACATCTTCCGGCCCTCGGCGTCGACCGTGAAGCCGTGCGTGAGGACCTCCCTGTACGGCGCGCGGTCGTACATCGCGACCGAGGTGAGCAGCGACGACTGGAACCAGCCACGGTGCTGGTCCGAGCCCTCGAGGTACATGTCGCAGGGCGCGGTCAGCTCCGCCCGCTGCTCGAGCACGCAGGCGTGCGTGACGCCCGAGTCGAACCAGACGTCGAGCGTGTCCCTCGCCTTCTCGTAGTGCTCGGCCTCGGCGCCGAGCAGCTCCGCAGGCTCCAGGTCGAACCAGGCGTCGATGCCGCGCTGCTCGATGCGCTGGGCGACCACCTCCACCAGCCGCGCCGTGTCGGGGTGCAGCTCGCCGGTCTGCCGGTGCACGAACAGGGTGATCGGCACGCCCCAGGTGCGCTGCCGCGAGATGCACCAGTCGGGGCGGCTGGCCACCATGCCCTCGATGCGCGCCCGGCCCCAGTCCGGCATCCACCTCACCGCGCCGATCTCGCGCAGGGCCGAGGCCCGCAGGCCCTTCTGCTCCATGCCGATGAACCACTGCGGCGTCGCACGGAAGATGATCGGCGTCTTGTGTCGCCAGCAGTGCGGATAGCTGTGGCGCAGCCGCGCCTCCTGGACCAGCATGCCGCGCGCCTTGAGGACCTCGATGACCTTGGCGTTGGCCTGCAGGACGTGCTGGCCGGCGAACAGCGGTGTTTCCGGGAGGAAGCGCCCGTCGCCGCCGACCGGGTTGTCGACCGGGAGGTCGTAGCGCCGGCCGACGATGTAGTCCTCGACGCCGTGGCCGGGTGCCGTATGCACCGCCCCGGTGCCCGCATCGAGCGTGACGTGCTCGCCGAGGATCACCGGCACCTCGCGGTCGTAGAGGGGATGCTGGAGCTTCAGGCCCTCGAAGGCGCTGCCGCGACCGTAGGCGATGACGTGGTGCCGCTCCACGCCCCAGCGGTCCATGGTGTCCTTCAGCAGGGCCTCGGCGACGAGGAGCCGCTCGCGCCCCCAGTCGCCCTCGGTCTGCACCACGGCGTACTCGAGGTCGGCGTTCAGGGCGACCGCCTGGTTGGCAGGCAGGGTCCAGGGCGTGGTGGTCCAGATCACCAGCGACAGGGGTCCGTCACCATGGCCGTCGGGCACCGAGTGGCAGCGCGCCATCAGCGTCTCCTCGTCGAGGACGTGGAACCGCACGTCGATCGCGAAGGACTCCTTGTCCTTGTACTCGACCTCGGCCTCGGCGAGCGCCGAGCCGCAGTCGGTGCACCAGTGCACGGGCTTGTAGCCCTTGTGGACGTGCCCGTTGGCGACGATGCGACCGAGCGCACGGACGATGTTCGCCTCGGTCGCGAAGTCCATCGTGAGGTAGGGTTTCGCCCAGTCGCCCAGGATGCCCAGCCGCTTGAAGTCGACGCGCTGGCGATCGACCTGGCTCGCCGCGTACTCGCGGCACGCCTTCCTGAACTGCGCTGCCGTCACCTTCTGGCCGGGCTTGCCGACCTTCTTCTCGACCTGCAGCTCGATCGGCAACCCGTGGCAGTCCCAGCCGGGGACGTAGGGCGAATCGAAACCGTCGAGGGCCTTGCTCTTGACGATGATGTCCTTGAGCACCTTGTTGACGGCGTGGCCGATGTGGATCTCGCCGTTCGCATAGGGCGGGCCGTCGTGCAGGACCCACTTGGGCCGGCCCGCGCAGGCCTGCCGCACCTCGTCGTAGAGCCCCTCCTCCTCCCAGCGCCTGAGGATCTCGGGCTCGCGCTGCGCCAGGTTCGCCTTCATCGGGAAGGCGGTCTCGGGGAGGTTCAGGGTGTTCTTGTAGTCAGCCACTGGGAAACACCTTCCAGATTCATCGTGTCAGCCATTCTCGGATCGGCGCGCCAAAGCGCACCGCCTCCTGTCGGGCGAAGCTTGAAGCGACCGTAAGCGGCAGGGATGCCGCTTACGAGCCTACAGGGACGTATTCACGGCGTGTCGCGGAAAGCTTCGCCCGACAGGAGGCGATGCTCCGTCACCACACCCACTGGCCGTTCACGCCCAGAATGCCGCGCGCCGCACGCGCATCCAGCTCGATCTGCCGGCGCAGGTCCTCGAAGGACGGGAACTTGCGCTCCTCGCGGATCTTGCGCACGAACTCCACCTCGACGTGCGCACCGTAGACGTCGCGCGCGAAGTCGAACAGGTGCACCTCGAGCCGGTCCCGGCTGCCGCCGTCCACGGTCGGCCGGTTGCCGACGTTGGCCACGCCGGGCAGGGGCACCGGGTCGATGCCCAGCACCCGCACCGCGAACACCCCGCGCACCGGGCTCACGCGCCGGTGCAGGTCCACGTTCGCCGTGGGGAACCCGATCCCGCGCCCCAGCTTGCGGCCGTGCACCACCCGGCCGCAGATCCGATAGGGCCGGCCGAGGCAGGCCGCCGCCGTCGCGAAGTCGCCCTCCTCCAGCGCCGCGCGGATTCGCGAGCTGCTGATCCTCGCGTTCTCGTGTGCGACCGTGTCCAGGCGGTCGACGGCGAAGCCGTGACGCGCGCCGGCCTGCCGCAGCAGCTCGACATCGCCCCGGCGTCCCTGCCCGAACCGGAAGTCGTCGCCGACATAAAGGTGGCGGATGCCCAGCGTGCCAACCAGCAGGTCCGCCACGAAGGCCTCCGCCGGCATCGCCGCGAGCCGGGCACCGAACTCGAGCACCAGCAGGCGATCCACCCCGGTCGCCCGGATCGCCGTCACCTTCTCGCGAAGGCGCGTCAGCCGCGCCGGCGCCGCCTCCGGGACGAAATACTCCTGGGGCTGCGGCTCGAAGGTGATGACCGTCGCGGGCTCGCCGAGCTGCCGGCCGTGCTCGCACAGTCGTGCGAACACGGCCTGATGGCCGAGGTGCACACCGTCGAAGTTGCCGATGGTGGCCACGCAGCCACGGTGCGCCTGGCGCAGGTTGTGCAGGCCGCGGACCAGTTGCATCGGGGCCCTCTCGCCCACAAAAGGCCGGAAGTATACATGCTGGCCCCGCCGGGGCCCCCACCCGATCAGCGGCCGCGGAAGTCCCTGAAGCGCAGGCCGAAGGCGAGCAGCGACGCTGCGTAGACGAACCCGCCGGCGAAGATCCAGCCGACGAGGCGAATGACGCGTTCGCTTCGTCCCAGCGCCAGCCACTCGTGCACGTCGCCGGCCCCCCAGAACAGCAGGGCCGCCATGAGCCCCCCTGACACGCCGAGCGCCAGCCAGATCCGGCCCCAGCCGGGGGGAGGCGAGTACACCCCCTCCCGACGCAGGCCGCGATACAGCAGCGCGGCGTTCAGTGCCGCGGCCAGCGTGGTGGCCAGCGCAAGGCCGGCGTGGCGCAGCGGAAACACCAGGGCGACGTTCAGCGCCATGTTGGTCGCGAGCGCGATCACCGCGATCCGCACCGGCGTGCGCGTGTTCTGGCGCGCGTAGAAGCCGGGGGCCAGGACCTTGACGAGGATGAAGGCGGTCAGCCCCGCCGAATAGGCCTTGAGGCTGCGCTCGGCCATCAGCACGTCGTGCTGGTCGAAGTTCCCCGAGTGGAACAGGGCGGCCAGCATCGGGCCGGCGAGCAGGAACAGCCCCAGCGAGGCCGGGACGCCGAGCAGCAGGGTCGTCCGCAGACCCCAGTCGAGGGTGCGCGAGAACTCCTTGGGCGAGGACTCCGCGTGGCGCCGCGACAGGCTCGGCAGGATGACGGTCGCCAGCGCCGCGCCGAGGATGCCGAGCGGGAACTCCATCAGCCGATCGGAGTAGTACAGCCAGGTGATGCTGCCGGCGTCGAGGAAGGACGCGATCAGCGTGTCGAACAGCAGGCTGATCTGGGCGACCGACACGCCGAACAGCGCCGGCACCATGAGCCGGAGGACACGGCGCACGCCCTCGTCGCGCGGAGCGGGTCTGAAGCGCGGCATCAGGTTGAGCTGGCGCAGGAACGGGACCTGGAAGGCGAGCTGTGCGACCCCGGCGAGGAGCACACCCCAGGCGAGCGCCGTGATCGGCTGCTCGAGGACCGGCGCCAGCCACCAGGCGCAGCCGATCAGTGACAGGTTGAGGAGGACGGGCGTGAAGGCCGGCACGCCGAAACGCTGGTGGGTGTTGAGGACGCCGCCGGCGAAGGCCGTCAGCGAGATCAGGAACAGGTAGGGGAAGGTGATCCGGAGCATCCCCGCGGCGAGGTCGAACACGGCGGGCTCGCGCAGGAAGCCGGGGGCGAACAGGCCGATCAGCGCGGGGGCCGCGAGCATGCCGATCGCGGTCACCCCGAGCAGCGCGAGGCCCAGGGTGCTCGCGACGTGGTCGACGAACAGCCGCAGCTCCTCGACGCTGCGCCTGGCCTTGTACTCGCTCAGCACCGGGACGAAGGCGGTCGCGAACGCGCCCTCGGCGAACAGTCGGCGCAGGAAGTTGGGGATCTTGAAGGCGACGAAGAAGGCGTCCGTGGCTGCCCCGGCACCGAACACGTGGGCGGTCACCAGGTCGCGGACGAAGCCGAGCACTCGCGAGACGAGCGTATTGGCACCAACCGTGCCGAACGAGCGAGCCAGCGATGCCATCGACGTCCAGGACGAGCAAAGGGCGCCAGTATAGCGGCCGGGCCGACGGCCGCAGCGGCCTTGACAGGCCCGGACGGCATCCGGACAATTGCGCGCCTTCGCTACACCCAGGTCATTCCGGAGAAAGACGTTGGCGAATTCAGCTCAAGCCCGCAAGCGCGCCCGCCAGGCCGAGGATCACCGGCAGCGCAACGCCGCGCAGCGCAGCGAGATGCGCACCCAGATCAAGAAGGTGGTCAAGGCGATCGGCGCCGGCGACAAGGACGCGGCTGCCGCGGCCTATCGCGAGGCGGTGCCGGTCATCGACAGCATGGTCGGCCAGGGCCTGGTCCACAAGAACAAGGCCGCGCGCCACAAGAGCCGGCTGAACGGCCACATCAAGGCGATGGCCTGACCGACGGTCCGCCCACGCGGCGAAAAGACCGGCGCAAGCCGGTTTTTTTGTGCCCGCCCGCCGCGCTCAGACCAGCACCAGATTGTCGCGGTGGATCAGCTCCTCGTCGTCCATCCAGCCGAGGATGTCGGCGATGCGGGTGGACGGCTGACCCATGATCCGCCGCGTGTCCTCCGCTCCGTAGTTGACGAGCCCGCGCGCCACCTCGCGGCCCTGCCCGTCGACGCAGGCCACCACCTCGCCGCGCGAGAACTCGCCAGTCACCGCGCGCACGCCGACCGCCAGCAGCGAGCGGCCCTGCTCCCGCAGCACACGCACCGCCCCGTCGTCGAGGGTCAGCCGCCCGTGCACCTGCAGGTGGCCCGCGAGCCAGCGCTTGCGCGCCTGGTCGGGCTCCTGGTCCGGACGCAGCAGGGTGCCGACCGGCTCGCCGGCCGCGATGCGCGTCAGCACGCCCTCGCCGGTGCCCGAGGTGATGACCGTCGCGGCCCCCGACCGGGCGGCCAGCCGCGCGGCGCGAATCTTGGTCACCATCCCGCCGCGGCCCAGTCCCGAGCCGCCCTCCCCTGCCACGGCGTCGAGCATCGGGTCACTCACCGTGGTCTCCGGAATCAGTCGGGCGTCCGGGCGGGCGCGCGGGTCGGCGTCGAACACGCCGTGCTGATCGGTGAGCAGCACCAGGAGGTCGGCATCGATCAGGTTGGCGACCAGCGCCGCGAGGGTGTCGTTGTCGCCGAAGCGCAGCTCCTCGGTCGCCACCGTGTCGTTCTCGTTGATCACCGGCAGCACGCGCAGGCCGACCAGGGTCCGCAGGGTGCTGCGGGCGTTGAGGTAGCGGCGGCGGTCGGTGAGGTCGTCGTGGGTGAGCAGCACCTGCGCCGTGTGCAGGCCGCGGGCCTTGAAGCCGCTCTCCCACGCCTGGACGAGGCCCATCTGCCCTATCGCCGCGGCGGCCTGCAGCTCGTGCAGCGTCGCCGGGCGCTTCTTCCAACCCATCCGGCTCATGCCTTCGGCCACCGCCCCCGAGGAGACGACCACCAGCTCCCGCCCGCCCTCGGCCAGGGCGACCATCTGGTCGACCCAGGTGGCCATGCGGCTGTGGTCGAGGCCGCGCCCGCCGGAGGTCAGCAGGGCGCTGCCGATCTTCACCACCCAGCGGCGGGACTGCGACAGGCGATCGCGGTTGCTCATGCGTACGGCGTCAGGTCGAGACCGGGTCCCAAGGCTCGTCGGCAGGGGCCGTCGGGGCGCGCTCGGCGGCGCGCAGCGCCTCCAAACGGGCCATCAGATCGTACACCAGCGCCTGGGTGCCCTCGCCGCTCAAGGCCGAGACGCAGTGGACGGGGCCGTCCCACCGCAGCTCGTCGAGCAGCAGCTGGCGGCGCGCGGCCAGCTCGTCGGCGGGGAGCAGGTCCACCTTGTTCAGCACCAGCCAGCGCTCGCGCCCCGCGAGGTCGCCGCCGAACTTCTCGAGCTCGCGCAGGATGCCGCGCACGTCGGCGGCAGGGTCGGCGGCCGGGTCGAGCTGGGCGATGTCGACCAGGTGCAGCAGCAGACGCGTGCGCGACAGGTGCTTGAGGAAGCGCACGCCGAGGCCCGCCCCCTCCGCCGCCCCCTCGATCAGGCCGGGCACGTCGGCGATGACGAAGCTGCGCTCGTGGTCGACCCGGACGACACCGAGGTTCGGGTACAGCGTCGTGAACGGGTAGTCCGCGATCTTCGGCCGTGCGCTCGATATCCGGGCGATCAGGCTCGACTTGCCGGCATTGGGCATCCCGAGCAGCCCGACGTCGGCCAGCAGCAGCAGCTCGAGGTGCAGCGCGCGCCGCTCGCCCGGGGTGCCGTGGGTGAACTGTCGCGGCGCCCGGTTGGTGCTGCTCTTGAAATGGATGTTGCCGATGCCGCGGCGCCCGCCGCGCGCGACCAGCAGGGTCTGGCCGTGCCGCACCAGCTCGCCGAGCAGCTCGCCGGTGTCGGCATCGCTGACGCGCGTACCGGGCGGAACGCGGACGTGGATATCGCCCCCCTTGCGGCCGTACATCTGCCGGCCCTTGCCGTTCTCGCCGCGCTCCGCGCGGTGGCTGCGTCGGTACCGGAAGTCGACCAGGGTGTTCAGGTTCTCGTCGGCGACCAGCCAGACGCTGCCGCCGTCGCCGCCGTCACCGCCGTCCGGGCCGCCGCGCGGGATGAACTTCTCGCGCCGGAAGGTGGCGACGCCGTTGCCGCCGTCACCGGCCTCGACCTCGATGGTCGCTTCGTCGACGAATTTCATGGCATCGGGTGTCCAGAAAGCAAAAAGCCCCGTCGGAGACGAGGCCTCTGCTGCCGCGGTGGCGAGTGGGCGTCAGGCGCTGACGACGTTCACGTACTTGCGCGCCTTCGGACCCCTGGCCTTGAACTCCACCACGCCGTCCGCCTTCGCGAACAGGGTGTGGTCCTTGCCACAGCCGACGTTCAGGCCCGGGTGCAGCCGGGTGCCGCGCTGCCGCACGATGATGTTGCCGGCCTTGACGGCCTGGCCGCCGAAGATCTTCACGCCGAGCCGCTTGGCCTCGGAATCGCGACCGTTGCGGGAGCTACCGCCTGCCTTCTTGTGTGCCATGAGTCGACCTCCCGCCTCAGCCTGCGCTGATGCCCGTGATCCTGAGCTCCGTGTACCACTGGCGGTGGCCCTGCCGCTTGAGGTGGTGCTTGCGGCGACGGAACTTGATGATGTTGACCTTCTTGGCGCGGCCGTGGCTGCGCACGGTCGCGGTCACCTTGCCACCGGCCACGTAGGGGGCGCCGATGGTCACGTCATCGCCGTTGCCGATCAGGAGCACCTTGTCGAGCTCGACGGTGCTGCCCTCCTCGGCCGGCAGCTTCTCCACGCGCAGGGTGGCGCCTTCGCTGACGCGGTACTGCTTGCCACCGGTCTGGATCACGGCGTACATGATTTCACTCTCCGAATACGCGACCTTCAGCGGGACGCAGCGGCGCGTCCCCGAAAAGACCGGCGATTCTATAGGCGCCTCCGGACCGCGTCAAACCCGGAAGTGACGGCCCGGCCCGGGGGCCTTCGTTGACAGGCGGGGGGCCGGCTCCTAGCATGCGGCACCTTTTTCGGCCTCGCCCCCTCGGGCCAAGCGACGGATGGACCTTGCCGCACTGCGCGGGCTGGTCGCGGACGATCTCGCCGCGGTCGACCGCCTGATCCTCGACCGCCTCCGCTCCGACGTGGTGCTGATCAACCAGATCGGCCACTACATCGTGAACAGCGGCGGCAAGCGGCTCCGGCCGCTCGTCGTGGTGCTCGCGGCCCGCGCCCTCGGCTACCGGGGCAGCGACCACATCGCGCTGGCGGCCGTCGTCGAGTTCATCCACACCGCCACGCTGCTGCACGACGACGTCGTCGACGGTTCCGACCTGCGCCGCAGCCGGCAGACCGCCAACGCCGTCTGGGGCAACTCGGCCAGCGTGCTGGTCGGCGATTTTCTCTACTCCCGCTCGTTCGAGATGATGGTGGAGGTGGGCCGGATGCGCGTGATGGACATCCTGTCCCACGCGACGAACCGCATCGCCGAGGGCGAGGTGCTGCAGCTGCTCAACTGCCACGACCCCGAGGTCGACGAGTCACGCTATCGCGAGGTCATCCTGCGCAAGACGGCGACCCTGTTCGAGGCCGGCGCGCGACTCGGCGCCGTGCTGTGCGACGCCCAAGCTGCGCAGGAGCTGGCGCTGGCGGACTACGGCCGCTACCTCGGCACCGCCTTCCAGATGATCGACGACGCGCTCGACTACGGCTCGAGCAGCGAGGACATCGGCAAGAACGTCGGCGACGACCTCGCCGAAGGCAAGCCCACGCTGCCCCTGATCCGGGCGATGCGGGTCGGGACGGCGGAGCAGACGGCGACGCTGCGCCAGGCGATCACCGACGGCGGGCGCGAGCAAATCGCCGCGGTCATGGCGGCAATTGAATCGACCGATGCGATCCCTTACACTGCCGCGCTCGCAGCGCAGGAGGCAGGGCTGGCCAAGGCAGCTCTCGACGCCCTTCCCCCGTCCGCGTTCAGGACCGCACTGGCGGCATTGGCCGACTTCGCGGTGACGCGGGGCAGCTGACGACGAGCATTCGGGGTGTAGCTCAGCCTGGTAGAGCACCGCTTTCGGGAGGCGGGAGTCGGAGGTTCAAATCCTCTCACCCCGACCAGCAGAGAACAGAAAGGCAGCCCTCGGCTGCCTTTCTGCTTTTCGGGGCCCGCGTGCTCAGCGGCGGTTGTACTCGGGTGTTGCCGTGATCCTGTGGATCGACAGATCGGCGCCCTGGTACTCCTCCTCCTGCGACAGCCGCAACCCCATCGCCACCTTGATGCCGCCGTAGACCACCAGGCCGCCGACGAGCGCGACCACGACGCCCAGGCCCGTGCCGACCAGCTGCGCCCCGAGGCTGACGCCTCCGAGCCCGCCGAGCGCCGCTTGCCCGAAGATGCCGGCGGCAATCCCGCCCCAGACGCCGCACAGGCCGTGCAGCGGCCACACGCCGAGCACGTCGTCGATCCTCCAGCGATTCTGGACGACCGTGAACATGACCACGAACAGGCCCCCGGCCACCGCGCCGGTCACCAGCGCTCCCGCCGGGTGCATCAGGTCCGAGCCTGCGCAGACCGCGACGAGCCCCGCCAACGGGCCGTTGTGCACGAAGCCCGGGTCGTTGCGCCCGACGACCAGCGCGGCCAGGGTGCCGCCGACCATCGCCATCAGCGAGTTGACCGCCACGAGGCCGCTGATGTCGGCGATCTTCTGGGCGGACATGACGTTGAAGCCGAACCAGCCGACCGTGAGGACCCAGGCGCCGATGGCGAGGAACGGGATGCTCGACGGCGGGTGCGCGGTCATCAGGCCTTCCTTCGTGTAGCGGCCGTAACGCGGCCCGAGCAACAGGACCGCGACGAGCCCGATCCAGCCGCCGACGGCGTGCACGACCACCGAACCGGCGAAGTCGTGGAACTTCACGCCGAAGGTGCCGCTGACCCAGGCCTGCACGCCGAAGCGATCGTTCCAGACGATGCCCTCGAACAGCGGGTAGACGATGGCGACGATCAGCACTGTCGCCAGCAGCTGCGGGTAGAAGCGTGCCCGCTCGGCGATCCCGCCCGAGACGATGGCCGGGATCGCGGCGGCGAAGGTCAGCAGGAAGAAGAACTTGACCAGCTCGTACCCGTTCCGCTCGGTGAGCTGCGGGGCGCCGGCGAGGAAATCGATGCCATAGGCGATCCCGTAGCCGACGAAAAAGTAGGCGAGCGTGGACGCCGAGAAGTCCGCGAGGATCTTCACGAGGGCGTTAACCTGGTTCTTGGCCCGGACCGTGCCGAGCTCGAGGAAGGCGAAGCCGGAGTGCATGGCGAGCACCATGACGGCGCCTGCCAGCAGGAAGAGTACGTTGGTGCCGTGCTGCAGCTGTTCCATTGCGATCCCCAGGTGTCAGTTGGAAGCGCGTTGGAGCAGAAAGCGTGCCCGGCGATCAAGCCAGGCGAAACAGTGCTTTAGACGCTAGACGCGGCTCGGCGGCGGACGGATCGCCCCGTCCTGGTGCGCGCGCGACACGGCGCCGCGCCACAACGGTGCCGAGCCGCGCTGGCCGGCGGCGGCTCGGGCAGGCTGCGGGAGCTGCAGGCGGGACCCGGCGCCAGGCCTGCATCGCGGCGGCAGTCGTGTCTTGATCTGCGCGGACCGTAAGCGGCATGGGTGAGCCGAGAACGAACGTCCGGTGGACGTTCGCAGCTCGGCGAACGACCGCGCCAGAAAGGCGC
>Ga0208980_10000185_pt1 | contig 32012 bp, 26 predicted proteins | sample WetSurMetagenome_3_FD_187993 | JGI IMG/M metagenome (GOLD analysis project Ga0208980, IMG submission 187993) | Wetland microbial communities from Twitchell Island in the Sacramento Delta, sample from surface sediment Aug2011 Site A1 Bulk (version 2) | ecosystem: Environmental > Aquatic > Marine...
TCCTCAAGCTCCTGCAGAATGCCGGCGGCGACAAAGAAAAATGCCAGCAGGGCATTGTTTACATCGACGAAATTGACAAGATCGCTCGAAAGGATGAAAACCCTTCCATTACCCGTGATGTCTCGGGGGAAGGAGTGCAGCAGGCCTTGCTCAAGATACTGGAAGGAACGATCGCAAATGTTCCACCCCAGGGCGGCCGGAAGCACCCGCACCAGGAGTTCATCCAGATCGATACCACCAATATTCTCTTTATTTGCGGTGGAGCGTTTGTCGGTCTCGAAAAGATTATCGAACGCAGGGTTGGAAAAAAGAGCATGGGCTTCCTGAGCAGCAATAAGGATTCGAAAAAGGGGAAGACCGCGGTGCCTGCCAATATTCTCGAGGCAACTCAGCCGAGGGACCTGATTAAATTCGGTTTGATCCCTGAATTCGTGGGCAGGCTGCCTGTTATCGGTTCGCTGTCCGAGCTGGATTGTGACGCTCTTGTGGAAATCCTGACCAAACCGAAGAATGCCCAGATACGCCAATACCAAAAACTCTTCGAGTTTGAAAATGTTAAACTTAAGTTTACCGACGATGCAATCGTTGCCGTCGCCAACCTGGCGCTCGAGCGCAAAATGGGAGCCCGCGGGTTGAAAATCATACTTGAAGATCTTATGTTGGATATCATGTATCAGTTACCGTCGCAGAAAAAAGTGAAAGAATTTGTAATAACGCGCGAAATGGTCGAGAACAAGGACATTGTATTTGCGCTTCTGGAAAAGGCCGGTTAATTTTAAGAAATGGCAAACGACGAAACGCCCAAAAAAGCAGAACGCCTTCCGATGATTCCGATTCGGGACGTGGTGGTTTTCCCTCACATGATGATCCCTTTCGTGATTGGGCGCCCGTCCTCCGTGCACGCGCTTGAGTTTGCCCTGGAGGGATCCAAAAGGGTATTCCTGGCAACGCAGATGGATGCCGCCATAGATGAACCGAAGGCTAAAGACATCTACTCGATCGGGACGGTCGCGAGCATTGTGCAAAGCGTGAAGCTGTCCGACGGAAATATCAAAGTGCTGGTGGAAGGCGTTCAGCGGGTAAAAGCCCTCCGTTTTTCCAGTGAGCCGGGATTCTTTGTCGCGGATGTGGAGCTGCTTGAGGAAACATCTACATCGACAGCCCGCACTAATCTTTTAATAAAGCGGCTGCAATCGGTTTTTGAACAGTTCTCCAAACTGAGCCACCACGTCAACTACGATGCGATTCTCAACGCGATGAAGACGTTGGAGCCCTCAAAGCTGGCGGATAATATCTGCGCAAACCTGCCGATCGGCATCGAGGAAAAACAGCAGCTCCTGGAAATGATTGATCTCGCAGAGCGAATCGAAAAAGTCAACGAGATCATCGGCGTGGAAATCGAAAAAATAAAGGTGGACCGAAACATCCAGGGTCGCGTAAAGCGTCAGATGGAGCGCGCTCAGAAGGAGTACTACCTCAACGAGAAGATAAAGGCGATTCAGAAAGAGTTGGGCCGCAAGGACGAAAAGAGCGAGCTGGACGATTTGAAGAAGCAGGTCGAAGCGGCCAGCATGCCCAAAGATGCGCAGGAAAAGGCTACCAAGGAAATCCAGCGCCTGGAAATGATGCCGCCTATGTCGGCTGAGTCTACCGTTTCCCGGACATACCTGGACTGGCTGCTGGCTATGCCGTGGAACAAAAAGTCGCGGGAAATCCGCGACATGAAATGGTCTTCAAAAATCCTGGAAGAAGACCATTACGGTTTGGAGAAAATCAAAGAGCGAATCCTCGAATTTCTTGCCGTGCGCAGCCTGCTCAAAAAGCCGCAGGGTACAATCCTTTGTTTTGTGGGTCCCCCGGGAGTCGGGAAAACATCTCTCGGAAAATCGATAGCCCGCGCCACCGGACGCAAATTCATCCGCTTGTCGCTGGGTGGGGTGCGGGATGAAGCTGAAATTCGCGGCCACAGAAGAACCTATATCGGTGCGTTACCGGGCCAGATTATTCAGTACATTAAGAAAGCCGGCACAAAAAATCCCGTCTTCATGCTGGACGAAGTGGACAAAATGAGCATGGACTTCAGGGGCGATCCTTCTGCCGCGCTGCTCGAGGTATTGGATCCGGAGCAAAATCACATGTTCGTGGATCACTACCTCGACACAGAATTTGATCTGTCGATGGTAATGTTCATAGCCACGGCCAATGTGCTGCACACTATTCCCAGAGCGCTCCAGGATCGCATGGAGGTCATTCAGCTTTCCGGTTATACGGAAATGGAAAAACTCGAAATCGGCAAGCGTTTTCTGGTAAAAAAACAGGTAGAGATAAATGGGCTTAGAAAAAACCAGATTCAGTTTACCGATGAAGCCCTGCTGGAAATTATTCGCAAATACACGCGCGAATCGGGCGTACGCAACCTTGAGCGCGAAATAGCCAACATTTGCCGTAAGGTAGCAAAAAAGATAGTTACCTCCGAAGTTAGCGAAAGTGAAATTAATCCGGCCGGAATTGAAAAGCTTCTGGGCAAGCCGAAATTCCGCCAGCAGGAAATGAACGCCACCAGTCAGATTGGATTGGCCACAGGCTTGGCATGGACGGAAGTTGGAGGCGAGGTGCTGCAGACGGAAGCGACGCTAATGGAAGGAAAGGGCCAATTAACCCTTACCGGAAAGCTCGGCGAAGTCATGCAGGAATCCGCTCGAGCCGCCATGACCTTCGTTCGCAGCCGGGCAGCCGCCTATGGAATCGGCCGCGACTTTCACAGAAAAATGGATGTGCATATCCACATCCCTGAAGGCGCCATTCCCAAAGACGGCCCGTCCGCCGGCATCACACTGGCCACGACGATTGTTTCCGCCCTCACCAAGATCCCTGTGCGAAACGATGTGGCCATGACGGGTGAGATCACGTTGCGAGGAAAGGTTCTTCCCATCGGGGGCGTCAAGGAAAAGCTCCTGGCAGCGCATCGCGCAGGCATTAGGAATGTAATCCTTCCAAGAGAAAACGAAAAGGATCTCCAGGACATTCCGGAGGATATCCTGGAAAGCATCAGCGTCAACCTGGTTGATACAATGGACGAAGTCCTGCAGGTAGCCTTGGAAAGGCTGCCGGTTCCTCAAGGCGAGGTGGCGGAGATATCTGAAATCAAAGGCAACCGGCCGAATGAAAATATTGCGCACTGAAGATTTGTGCGCGCACTGAGAGTCAGTGCGAATCATGCGCAATGCGGTCCTGTTTTGAGGACACAGCAGGCGGCACGTCGTTCATCACCATTTTTCGAGGATTGCCCACCTGTAAGGCGAGAATCAGCAATACCTCACGATGAATCTCTAGTGATCCAAGCCGAATTTGTTGTCAGTGCCATTGTAGCGCGTGATTTCCCGTGTGACGGGCTTCCCGAGATAGCGTTTGCGGGAAGGTCAAATGTCGGCAAATCCAGTCTGATCAACCGGCTGGCGAAAAACAAGGGCCTGGCTCGAACGAGTTCGACGCCAGGCAAAACGCAAAGCATTAACTTTTATCGATTCGATCGCTCTTTTTACCTTGTCGATTTGCCAGGCTTTGGCTATGCAAAAACTGGAAAGGAAATAAGCCGGAAGTGGCAAATTTCAGCAGAACAATATTTCCGCAATCGTCCGGCCATAGCGCTGGTTATTCAGTTGGTCGACGCCAGGATGCCGCCCACGGCACTGGACGTCCAGCTGGCAAAATGGTTGCAGCATTGGGCAATTCAACGCTTGCTGGTTGCGACCAAAGCAGACAAGCTGTCGGGCAATCAACTGCCGGCTCATGCAAGAATGATTTCTGAAACATTAGGCGAGGAACAGATCATCATGTCCTCCGCAATTACGGGAACAGGAAGCAAGGAAATATGGGCACGAGTGGTCAGCGCCACTCAAAATGGTTAGCCCTTAAAAAATCTTTGCATGTAAACCAATAACATTCACGCCTCTCCCCTTTGGAGGGAGCTCTTTATGCCTGAAACGATGGAACGTCGAAACAACAATGACCGTCAAAACGGTCACTTAAATATCCTTGATTTGAAGGAGATGAATATCTCATCGCTCACACAGGTCGCCAAGGACCTCAATGTCCCCGGCTATACCGGAATGCGCAAACAGGAATTGATTTTTCAAATCCTGAAGGCGCAGACGGAACAGAGCGGATTGATATTCTCTGAGGGCGTCCTGGAGTGCCTGCCCGAAGGATTTGGCTTCTTGCGCGCCCCTGATTACAACTATCTTCCAGGGCCGGACGACATCTATGTCTCTCCTTCTCAAATTCGCAAGTTTGACCTGCGCACCGGCGATACGGTTTCCGGTCAGATCAGACCGCCCAAGGAGGGGGAGCGCTATTTCGCCCTGATAAAGGTGGAGGCGGTGAACTTTGAGCATCCGGATGCCGCCAAGGACAAGATTTTCTTCGATAACTTAACGCCATTGTATCCGCATGAGGCGCTGAAGCTTGAAACGGCGCCAGACAATCTCTCCGGACGCGTCATGGATATGCTGGCGCCGATCGGCAAAGGCCAGCGTGGGCTGATCGTTTCCCCGCCGCGAACGGGCAAAACAATGCTGCTGCAATCGATCGCGAATTCCATATCCAAGAATCATCCTGAGGTGGTTCTGATCGTTTTGTTGATCGATGAGCGTCCTGAAGAAGTGACCGACATGCAGCGCTCTGTCAAAGGAGAAGTCATCAGTTCCACTTTCGACGAACCGGCCTCGAGGCACGTCCAGGTGGCAGAAATGGTTCTCGAAAAGGCGAAACGTTTTGTGGAGCACAAACGTGATGTAGTAATCCTGCTTGACAGCATTACCCGCTTGGCCCGCGCCTACAACACCATTGTCCCGCCAAGTGGCAAGGTTCTCTCAGGAGGCGTGGATAGCAACGCATTGCAGCGCCCCAAGCGCTTCTTCGGAGCCGCTCGGAATATCGAGGAAGGAGGAAGCCTCACCATAATTGCGACCTCCCTGATCGATACCGGCAGCCGTATGGATGACGTGATTTTCGAGGAATTCAAAGGCACCGGAAACATGGAACTTCATCTGGACCGCAAGCTGGTCGACCGGCGCGTCTTCCCTTCAATCGACATCACCAAGTCCGGGACGCGGAAAGAAGAACTGCTGTTACCGCAGGCTGACTTGAATCGCATCTGGATACTTCGCAAAGTCCTCACTCCGCTTTCCGTTAGCGAAAGCATGGAATTGCTTCTGGAAAAGCTGTCAAAAACCAAATCGAATGCGGACTTCCTGGACTCTCTTTCAGGCGGATAGTTGGGGACGTCCACCTCGTTTACCTATTTTGCGCGCGGCAAATTTCCCGGAAATCAGAGGGACAGGTACCGGTTGGCATTTATTTAAAGGTCAGCCTCAGCCCGGGAACGCGCTGATAGTGTCTCCGGTTCCTGGTAATGAGGATCGCGCCATGCTCAAGAGCGATTCCTGCCATTAGTAAATCCGCCATTCCAATGGTTATTCCTGCTTGCTCCAGTTTCCTGCGCAAATCTCCGGCACGGCGCGCGGAAGAGACATCCAGTGGTAGCACTGTAACCGCGGCCAGGAGCGCCTCCACCATTGAGATTTGCTGAGGGTCCCTGGAACATGCCCATAATTCAAAGGCCGTAACTGCGATTGTGAAAAGCCGCCCTGAGCTTAATTCAATTAATAAACCTTTTCATCTTTTCCCTAACGATGGCAACCCATCCATTCTTATTGAAACCGCCGTCGTGTTCCACCTCAGTACCTATTAGGGACATGGATTGCACTCCAAATTATAAATTGGATTCGACTTTGTCATCATGATCCGTCTATTATTAATGCTTTTTACGGGGAGTGCTTCATCATTCAAGAACCTTGTTGGCGAAGACGGAATGCGCCGGGCAATGGGTTTGCCGGCGCCTTTGCGAGATTATGGCCTTGCTTCCGTTAACTTGACAATGCCCTCGGAGAAGTGGGATGGTCGGGCTCGTTGCCCGGTATCGGAGGGGACAATATTGATATCGCCACAGCGCCGGCATGAAAGGATAGTGTGATGGCCCTTAACTATGACTTAACAGAAGAGCAGAACATGATTCGGAAAATGGTGAGGACCTTCGCTGAGAAGGAAATTGCGCCAGTTGCGCAAGCCCTCGACGACAAGGAAGAGTTCTCCTACGAGTTGACCAAACGAATGGGAGATCTCGGCCTCTTCGGTCCCTTCGTCTCGGAGGAGCACGGCGGCAGCCATATCGGCTATGTTTCGTACATCATCGCCGTCGAGGAGATTGCGCGGATCGACGGTTCTCAGGCGGCCACCCTGGCCGCCGGCAATTCCCTCGGAATTGCTCCCATCTACTATTTCGGCAACGAGGAGCAGAAGAAGAAATGGCTCCCCGACCTATGCGCGGGGAAGACCCTTTCATCCTTCGGGTTGACCGAGCCCAACGCCGGTTCCGATGCCGGTTCCTCTCAGACCACCGCCGTCCTGGAAAAGGGCCGCTGGATCATAAACGGCTCCAAGATCTTCATAACCAACTCCAGCACAGATATGAGCTCGGTGTGCATCGTCCAGGCGGTCACCGGCAAGCGGAAGGACGGCTCCAACGAGATCTCCTGCTTTCTTGTCCCCAACGGCACGCCGGGGTTCGAAGCCAGGATTATGCATGGGAAGATGGTCTGGAGGTCGTCAAATACGGGTGAACTCTATTTCACCGACTGCGCCGTGCCCGAAGAGAATATGCTCGGCAAAAGGGGCGACGGTTTTCACCAGATGCTCGCAACCCTCGACGGCGGCCGGCTCAGTATCGCGGCCATGGGCCTCGGGGGCGCACAGGGGTCCTTCGATCTCGCGATGGAATATGCAGCCAAACGGGAACAGTTCGGCAAACTCATTGGCAGCTTCCAGGTGAATGCCTTCAAGTTGGCCGATATGGCCCTCGAAATAGAGCTTGCGAGGAACCTGCTCTACAAGGCGTGCTGGTTACGAGAACAGGGGCGGCCCTTCGGGAAGGAAGCAGCCATGGCAAAGATGTACTGTTCGGAGATGTACCACCGGGTAGTGAATCAAGCCCTCCAGCTTCACGGAGGCTACGGCCTCATGAAGGAGTATCCCATAGAGCGCCATTACCGGAATCAAAAACTCCTCGACATCGGCGAAGGAACGTCTGAGGTGCAGCGCATTGTGATCGCGCGCCGTATCGGCGTTCCGGGGCGCGCAATGTAAGTAACAGCGGGATAACAGCAGGGATTTCTGACTTTTTAAAGTGATCGATCAAGCAGGGCTGCAATCTGCCTGATTTCGTCCATTAGCTGTTTGAAGTCGCTGGGGAAAATGGATTGGTAGCCGTCAGAAAGCGCCTTGTCCGGATTGTTGTGCACTTCAATTATCAAGCCGTCCGCCCCCACTGCGATCGCAGCGCGCGACATTGGAATTACTTTATCGCGACGCCCTGTCCCATGGCTGGGATCGACAATAATCGGCAAATGACTCAAACGCTGCACCGCCGGCACAACGCTGAGATCGAGAGTATTGCGAGTATGATCGGCGAATGTGCGCACCCCGCGTTCGCACAGGATGACGTTGTAATTGCCTTCCGAAAGAATGTATTCAGCAGACATCAGCAGTTCGTCGAGAGTTGAGGACATTCCGCGCTTGAGCAAGACAGGACGGCGTGACCGGCCGGCCTTTTTAAGCAGCGAGTAGTTTTGCATATTGCGCGCTCCGATCTGGATGACATCCGCATATTGCTCCACCAGGTCGAGAGACTCCTGATCTATGGCTTCCGTCACGATCTTGAGACCGAATTCTGCACGGATATCCCTCAGGATCTTTAACCCCTCCTCTTCCAATCCCTGGAAGCTGTAAGGGGAGGTGCGGGCTTTATATGCGCCGCCGCGAAAAAGGCGGGCTCCCGCGGCTTTAACCTCTGCGGCGATGGCAAAAGCCTGTTCCCTGCTCTCGACAGCGCAGGGACCGGCAATAACAGCCAGTTCCTTGCCACCCACCTGGACCCCGTCTCCCAAATCGATGACTGTCCTCTCTTCCTTGAGTTCCCGTCCAACAAGCTTGTATGGCTTGGATACAGGAACGCATTCCGCCACTCCGGGCAGCGATTCCAGAACGGCGGCCTCTACGGGGCCCTGGTTTCCGGTGATGCCGATGGCGGTACGCATAATTCCCGGAATTGGATGGGCCTTAAAACCCATATCCTCAATCTTGTGGCATACCGCCCCTATTTCTTCGTCTGTCGCATGCGTCTTCATCATAACAAGCATTGGATTTGCTCCTTTACAGTTAGTAAAACAGACTAGCGTCGCTTATTGACCATCCTGAACATCTTCCCTGCACGGGAAAATTCTTCAGCAAGGCCTTTATCCTTTAATGCCGAGCGCATGGTCTGAAGGCGTTCAATGAAATCCTCGAGCGCCTTGTCAATATTTTCACGGTTGGTACCCAAAATGCTCTCCCAAATCGAGTAGGGACTTCCCGCCAGCCTGACCATATCCCGAAAGCCACTGCCGGATACGGCCACATGTTCCGGAGCGCTCAGGTCAGCCAGTGCCGTTGAGAGTATCTGGGGGAGGTGACTCACGTAGGACATCGCTATATCGTGCTCTTCAGCACTCATGATCACTGGCTGAGCACCAATCGTTTCAACAAGAGAACGTATCCGTTCAACATTATCGGATGCGGTTCCCGGCCCGGGACAAATTACATAGGGTGCATTGACGAAAAGGTCTGCGTGGCTGTTTTCCACGCCAACGGCCTCGCGTCCAGCAACCGGATGCCCACCGATGAACTCCACATTATGGGGCAACAATCCCCAGGCATTATTGCAGATCGCGCGCTTGGTACTACCTACATCCGTCACTATCGCACCCGAAGCCAAATGCTTGCCGAGAGAGGGCAAGGCAGCCAAAATATTCTCTACCGGGGTGGCCAGAATGATTAGGTTCTGATCCTCCAGTCCGCAGTCACAGCCGGCACGAAAGTCGTCAATGGCTCCCAGCTGCAAGGCCATCTCAAGGCGATCTTGATTCCGCCCCACACCGAGGATGTGAGTCCCGGGCAACCGTTTCTTTATGGCAAGGCCCAGCGAGCCTCCAATCAGGCCTACTCCAACTATCGCAACATTTTGAAACGGCAACTCCATACTTTTGATCACCCGCTGAAATCTAGGCAATATACCGGCGAACCGCCGCTGCAATCAGTTTCAGCTCCTCAATAAGCTGCTCAAATTGTTCCGGCATCAGCGACTGTGCGCCATCGCATAAAGCCTTGTCCGGGTCAGGATGCACCTCGATCAAAAGTCCATCGGCCCCTGCTGCCACGGCGGCGCGGGCCATCGGCGCCACCTTGTCTCTTCTCCCAGTGCCGTGGCTGGGATCCACAATGATCGGCAGATGGCTCTGCTTCTTGACAACCGGAATGGCTGAAAGATCCAAAGTGTTGCGCGTGGCGTTTTCGAAGGTCCGGATGCCCCGCTCGCACAGAATAACGTCGTAATTTCCACCGGTCATGATGTAATCGGCCGCCAGCAAAAGTTCTTCGATCGTAGCAGACATCCCTCGTTTGAGAAGCACCGGCTTCCGGATGTTGCCAAGCTCTTTAAGCAGGGTGAAATTCTGCATATTGCGCGCCCCGACTTGCAGAATATCGGCATATTCGAGAAAAATCGGCAACTCGCGCAGGTCCATGACCTCGGAAACCACCAACAGGTTTCGGCTGTGAGCCGCCTCATTGAGCATTTTCAGCCCTTCCTCCCCCATCCCCTGGAAAGAATGAGGAGAAGTTCGCGGCTTATAGGCGCCCCCGCGCATGATTCTGGCTCCCGCCTTTTTGACTATGTCAGCGGATTCATTGATCTGCTCCCGGCTCTCAATCGTGCAGGGACCAGCCATTATGACTACACCGTCCCCTCCGATCTTGACGTCTCCGATCTGGACAACTGTTCCATCCGGCCTGAAAGTCCGGCTGGACAGCTTGTAGGAGTGTGTTATGCGCACGACCTCCCTCACTCCATCCAGCAATTCATAATCCCGCGAGTCCACGATCATTCCGCCCACAACACCTAGAACCGTCCTCTCCGCACCCGTGGAACGGTGCACATCGAAGCCGTCCCTGATCAGGCGCTCGACAACGCACTCTATCTGTTTTTCTGTGGCACCGCGCTGCATAACAATGACCATAACCAACCGCCCTTCGTCAATTTTTGATGATGAATCCTAAGCTCACATCTTTTTCTGCTTGCCTGGTGAAACCAGCTGCTTTTCGGCCGTAGTACGTTCGATGCGCCGGGATTCATCTATGATGCGCTCAAATAAACGACGCACTCCCTCGTCGTCCAATGGCCCCGGGTTCCGCTCCAACATCATCCGGATGACGGTCTCTTCTCGCTTCGGATCATAAATAGGCATATTCTGAGTGCGTTTGATCTTGCCTATCTGGATGGCGCATTGTGCCCGTTTGCTCAGCAGGCGCACCAACTCCAAATCCAGCTTATCAATTTCCTCACGCCACCTGCCGATATCCGACCCCTTGGAATCAGCCATTGCCCCCCTCCGTGAGCCAGCGGCAGAACTCCCTTATGCGCACCGGCAGATCCGATGCAGACGCAAGTTTTTCCATCTGTGCGACAATAGCGCTGCCAACCACCGCTCCGTCCGAAATCTCCCAGACTGCCCTTACCTGCTCTGGGCGGGAAATGCCGAAGCCAACGGCTATGGGAAGCTCGGTGTTTCGGCGCACCCGGTCAATAGTCGGCAGGAGCCCCTCAGAGAGTTGATCCTGCGCCCCCGTCACTCCGGCTCTGGAAACGACGTACACAAAACCGCGTGAACAACGGGTAATCTTCGCCACTCTGTCGGCGCTGCTGGTTGGCGCTGCCAGAAATATTGTGTCCAATTCGTGGGATTCAAAACATGCGCAATATTCTCCGCTCTCCTCGGGAGTCATATCCGTCACCAGAATGCCGTCGCAGCCTGCGGATCGCGCATCGCGTGCCAGGGGTTCCAGCCCATATTGATAAATCGGGTTGTAGTAGCTGAAGAGCACTATGGGGATTGCCGTTTGCTTTCGAATCTTGCGCACTGCGTCGAGGTGGTCAGAAAGGTGGTATCCATGTCGCAGAGCGCGCTCCGAGGATCTCTGGATCGTCGGCCCATCTGCCACGGGATCGGAAAAAGGAATTCCCAACTCAACAATGTGCGACCCGGCACGCTCCAGTTCGGGAACCAAACGGACCGTCATTTCGAGATCCGGATCCCCAGACGTAATAAAGGGAATAAACGCTTTTTTGCCCTTGTTTTTCAGCCTGGCGAAAGTTGCCGCAATTGCTCTGGTCATATTGATCTCTCCAGAAGTTCTGCCACCTGATTGACATCTTTGTCTCCTCTTCCGGAGAGATTTACAACCACAATGGCATCGTTATCCAGTTCCGGGGCAATGCGAACCAGTTCTGCGATTGCGTGCGCGCTTTCAAGCGCCGGGATGATCCCTTCCAAACGGCCGAGCAGTTGGAATGCCTGGAGGGCTTTATCATCAGTGATGGAAGTGTATTCAATGCGCCCGGCATCATGCAGGCAAGCATGCTCCGGCCCAACGGCGGCATAGTCCAGGCCGGCGGATACGGAATGGGTCTGAGCGATCTGGCCGTCTTCATCCTGCAATACATAACTCATCGTTCCCTGCAAAATGCCTTTTCTGCCCCCCGCAAAGCGCGCGGCATGGTCGCCCAGCCTGTCGCCCCTTCCACCGGCTTCCACTCCAATCATTCGTACGCCAGAGTCGGACAGAAAATCGAAGAAAAGACCGATCGAATTGCTCCCTCCTCCGACGCAGGCAATTAAAAGGTCCGGCAGCTTTCCTTCAGCTTTAAGAATTTGAGAACGTGTCTCCCTGCCGATAACCGACTGAAACTCGCGTACCATCCAGGGATATGGATGAGCCCCCAAAACGGAGCCCAAAAGATAATGAGTATTTGCGACATTCGTAACCCAATCCCGCATCGCTTCATTGATCGCGTCTTTCAGGGTTCTGCTCCCGGAATTGACGGGAGTGACCTTGGCACCGAGGAGCTGCATGCGAAAGACATTCAAAGCCTGGCGGCGCATATCCTCCGTACCCATGTAGATCTCGCACTCCATCCCGAACAGCGCACATACGGTTGCCGTGGCTACACCATGTTGTCCTGCCCCTGTTTCAGCTATGACCCGCTTCTTGCCCATGCGCCGGGCAAGCAGAATTTGTCCCAGGGCGTTGTTTATTTTGTGAGCGCCGGTGTGATTGAGATCCTCCCTTTTCAGATAGATCTTGCCTCGTCCCAGATGCGCCGCGAGCCGGCGAACCGGTGTCAGCGGCGTAGGGCGTCCTGAATAGGTTTTGAACAGATCCTCCAGTTCAGCCTGAAAAGAAGGGTCCTGACGGGCGCTTTTATATGCTTCCTCGAGATCCTGCAAAGGCTTCATCAGGGTTTCAGGAACGAATCTGCCGCCATAACGCCCGTAACGGCCATATTCATCGGGGCCAGGAGTATTGCCGATTTTGTTAGAGACCTCTGCAGACATGCGCCACCTCATTCATAAAATCTCTCAGCTTCGCCGGATCTTTTTTCCCCGGCCGACATTCGACGCCGCTGCATACATCCACGGCGTAAGGGTTCAAACGGCGAATTGCTTCGCCCACGTTGTCGGCTCTGAGCCCTCCAGCCAGGATGACTGGCCGAAGCGACGCAATTCCCTCGGCCAAGCTCCAAGCGAAGGTTTTTCCTGTACCTCCATAGAGTGCATCGTCTTTGGAATCCAGAAGAAATGCCTGCGCCGGAAATTCATCAAGATTCTCCGGAATCGGCTCCGTTCCGATGCGCACCGCTTTGATCACGGCCCATTTGCCGAAGCGCCGGCAATAATCAGGAGATTCATCTCCGTGAAATTGAAGCACCTGAACTCCCATATATCTTGCCTTTTGCTCAACTTCGGATGGATCGGCTTCATTAACGAACAACCCAACCGCAATGCCGAACGGCGGAAGCTTTCGGATGATGGAGCGGGAGGCTTGAGGATCGATATAGCGCGGGCTGGGCGGGAAGCAGTTAAAGCCCAGCGCGTCGGCGCCAAGATCCAGAGCAAGCTTCGCATCCTCATACGAAGTGATCCCGCACACCTTGATTTTCATGAGACACTCCGTTCGGCCTTTGCCCCGCCCGATCGCAGCTGGATCAGAGCCTTCCGCGGCGATGGGGAGCGCATCAGGGTTTCGCCCACAAGGAAGCCCCGGTATCCCGCATCCGCCAGCCGCTGAACATCGTCGGCTGTTTGTATTCCGCTCTCCGCGACTGCCAATACACCCTTAGGAATTCGGGATGCAAGATTAAGGGAATTATCGAGCGAAACCTTGAACGTCCGCAGGTCGCGGTTGTTCACCCCGATCATAGTGGCACCCGACTCAAGCGCCCGTTCCAATTCCCTTTCCGAGTGCACTTCAACCAGCGCATCCATCCCATATTCCTCAGCCAGGACTCGCAGATTGCGCAAATCGGCATCATCCAGCAGGGCGGCTATAAGCAAAACAGCATCCGCGCCCGCATGCCGCGCCTCGAAAACCTGGTAGGAGTCGATTAGAAAATCCTTGCGCAGGAGGGGAATGCACGAGTTCCAGCGCAGACGCGCGATGGTCTCCAACTTTCCCTGAAAATACGTGGCTTCGGTAACGACGGAAATTGCCGCCGCGCCGCCAGCTTGATATTCCAGCGCAAGCGCCAATGGGTCAAAACTTTGGCTCAGAATTCCAGCTGAGGGGGAAGCCTTTTTGATCTCCGCGATTATCGAGGGAGGATTTTTTCCCAGGGCTTTCCTGAGTGAGCGAACTTCCGCCGGCTGCCCCAATGCCATTTTTAGGGACTGGGCAGGAAACTTCTTCATGGTTCCGATGAGTTCCTTCACCTTGGCATACGCGATGGTTTCGAGAATGGTCCCGCGAAGCTCATCTGGCAAATGATAATCGCTAACGCTGCGTAACATGGCTCATTTTCCCCATTAGGCCCTACGGTTGTTTTCACTGCGCTCCGAACAAAAATGCTGCGGTGCAGATTTGCATAAGTTCAAAGGCTGCCTTCTGTCTCCTACCTATTGCCCAGTGCTATGAAGTTGCTCAGTAGTTTTTTTCCTGCTGTCGTCAATATTGATTCAGGGTGAAACTGCACTCCCTCAACTGCATGCTCCCGGTGGCGCAACCCCATGATTATGCCTTCCTGAGCACGCGCCGATATTTCCAGGCATTTGGGCAAGCCCGAAGAAGAAACCATAAGCGAATGATATCGCGTCGCAATAAATGGGTTCTCCAAATCGCTGAAAATCGTGCGGCCATCGTGGTATATCTCGCTGGTCTTGCCATGCATGAGTGTAGGAGCGGGAACCACTTCACCGCCAAAGGCGGCCCCGATAGCCTGGTGACCGAGACAAACCCCGAGAATCGGGATTCTTCCCGCAAGCGCCTGGATGGCGGGCACAATGATTCCGGAGTTCTCGGGGCGACCCGGCCCCGGAGAAATGACGATTTTGTCCGGTTTGAGCTCTTCGATTTCCGCGATTGTAATGGCATTGTTTCGGAAGACTCTCAACTCCTGCCCAAGCTCCCCAAGGTACTGAACCAGGTTGAAAGTAAAGGAATCGAAATTGTCGATAACCAGAATCATGGAATCAGTCTGCGGCGAACCGCATCTCCTTTCAACGCAACCCCTGATGAGCGAATGTTACCGCGCGCATCAACGCCATGGCCTTGTTTATGGATTCTACTCGTTCCCTCTCCGGATCGGAATCGGCGACGACTCCTCCCCCTGCCTGGATGAATGCCACTCCATCCTTTAGAACCAGGGTTCGCAGGGCAATGCATGTGTCGAGGTTTCCCGAGAAATCGACATACCCGACCGCACCGGCATAGACGCCTCTTCTGCAGGGCTCCAGGTCTTCGATGATTTCCATCGCACGCACCTTTGGCGCACCGGAAACAGTGCCCGCAGGCAGGCAAGCTTCCAGGGCGTGGAAGCAATCGAGGCCTTTCAACAGCTCTCCTTCCACGCTGCTGACAATGTGCATCACATGGCTGTACTTCTCCACTCGCATGAGATCCGTAACCTTGACGGTGCCGAATTTGCTGACACGACCCACGTCATTGCGTCCCAGATCCACGAGCATAATGTGCTCCGCCCTCTCTTTGGCATCTTTCAGCAGATCTTCGGCCAGGCGCGCGTCCTCCTCGGCCGTCTGTCCCCGCGGACGAGTGCCGGCGATCGGCCCGTATTCAACGCGGCCATTGCGAACCTTAACCAGCATCTCGGGCGAAGACCCCACCAGATGCAGGTTGTCCATGCGCAGAAAGAACATGTACGGCGACGGGTTTATGAAGCGCAGCGCACGGTAGATATCGAATGGATCACAACTGACTTTCATGGAAAGCCTCTGTGACAGGACCACCTGAAAAATATCTCCCGCCTGAATATGCTCTTTCGCTTTCTTCACAATGTCGTGATACCTGCCTTCGGTCATGTTGGAGACAGGTTCCGGCACCGAATCACAGGTGCTGGGGGCGGGCAAAGAAATGGGAGCCGTCAGCCGCTTCTCAATTTGATCGATGCGCAGTATGGCATCCTTGTATCTGGCTTCTAGGCTCTGCAAGCCGCGATTGTTGAAGATATTGGAAATGATGTGGATTCGATGCCGGAGATGATCGAATGCCAGGATCGTGGAAAAATACATCACCTGGAAATCATCCAAGCAGAGATCATCTTCAGCCTTCACAGGCAATTTTTCGAATTGTCGGACCAGATCGTATGAAAAAAAACCGACTCCACCGCCGATAAATGGAGGAAGTTCGGGCAACAACACCGCCCGGAACTCTCGAGATAACTCCCGCAGTTTTTCGAAGGAACGCCCCTTCTCCCGGCGAACCTCCCCCTGCTCCTCGATGTGGATCGTGTCCCCCTTGCCGCAGACCATGAGAAAGGGATCCCATCCAATGAACGAATATCTTGCCAGCCTTTCTCCCCCCTCAACACTCTCCAGGAGAAACGCGCGGCTGCGGCCCTGAGCGACGCGCAAAAAAGCAGCCGCCGGAGTGAGCAGGTCCCCCAATATCTCTTTGTAAACAGGGATCACGGATCCCTTTTTCACTAGCTCTTCAAGTTCCGCAAAGGAAGGTCTGATCATTTTTAGACTCGCAGAATGAGTAGTGCGCCCTGCCGGGCGCACCTCCAAAAACAAAAAAGCCGTGAACGCCTGAAGTCGTTCACGGCTCTTAATATCCCCGTTTTCCTACCAAGTCTCAGGGGACTGGCTGTGACCCGACCCGGGCGTACGTCACCGCCCAGCGCCAATACCAGTAATAGCCCTGAAACCTGTTGCGTGTCATATCGCTTTTGTAAGCATCCTTATCAATAAAAAAGGGAAAGTTATCACAGGGAAGGTCTCGCACGCAAACTCTTTTTCACGCCCCTCAGGCTTTCAGAAATGAGTTGGCAAGAATGTGCGTTCGAGATTGCCGCTGTTTATATGATCCCTGCCAACGTTGTGACCATCAAAAAATTCTGGATACTTATTCGGGTAAACACCCCAGTGTCATTGCTGCAACAAATGGCGCTCTCGTGCTCAGGCAATGAATGGCATGAAAACGCGCAAGTGTTTTAATTTCTTTGTTTAAAAAATAATTCCCCAATATTCGCCCTATGGAATGAGATTTGCAAGATAGATGATTTGGTCACCGATAAAGTGGGGATAAGTTGCAATTTTACGAACCGGTTCAGAGGATCCATGTTTAAGCATCAGAGAACCATTCGGGCTGAAATTGAATTTTCGGGCATTGGACTGCACACCGGATATGCTGTCGAACTCAGGCTCGTTCCGGCGCCGCTCAATACGGGAATCGTATTCCGCCGTTCCGATCTCAGATATTTCGAAATAGAAGCCACTCGGGCGCACGTGGCCAGAGTTAGCTATGCTACTACTCTGATGAAAAAGGGCGTCATGATTTCCACGGTGGAACATCTTCTTTCGGCGCTGTATGGTCTCGCAATCGACAATCTTTATATCGATCTCAATTCCATGGAAGTACCCATAATGGACGGCAGTGGAAGAATATTCATCGAAGAAATCGAGAAAACCGGCATCGTCGAGCAGGACGGCCTCCGCCGATACATCGTCATCCAGGAGCCCATCGAGGTCAGGCAAGAAGATAAATTTGCGGGGGTCTACCCCTGTCCGACGCCAAAAGCCACATACATCATAGACTTTCCCCACAACGCCATTGGCAGGCAGGAAATTGTGATGGACCTTACTCCGGATTCCTATCGCCGGGAAATTGGAACGGCTAGAACGTTCGGGTTTGCAGCAGACGTGGAGTATTTGAAGCGATGCGGCTTAATACGCGGTGGTTCTTTGGAAAACGCGGTTGTTTTGGACGAAACTGGCATTGTAAACAATCATTTGCGATTTCCTGACGAGTTTGTGCGCCACAAGCTGCTTGATCTGCTGGGCGACATATCCCTGGTAGGCTACCCCATTATCGGGCACTTGCATGCCGAAAAAGCAGGGCATGCAATTCACGCCGCGCTGGCGGATCAAATGGCGCGAAATAAGGGCCGATATCGGCTATGCACGGTTTCAGAACTGGAAGTCGAAGCAACTCTTCTTCGGAAACCCGCATCAGCGCCGAAGAATCGCCCTTACCGGGGATCCATCCAGGCCGGCAAAGCGCAGTGGCAGGCAGATTAGCTCGTAATCACCTGGATCAACATGATTCAGGCGGATGCCTTCCAGGATCGCAACGCCGCAACCCATGAGAATCTTGTGGATCGCCAGGTTGTTGCTCCGGAACGAATCCACCGAGGGAGCGTCCGTTCCCACAAGAAGCAATCCCTTTCCGCCTAAGAATTCCGCTGCATCTTCCGAAATTGACACATAGTCGCGTTCAAATCGATCTTCCGAGCCACCGCCGGAGCGTGTCTTGAAAAGCACTCGCTCTATCCCCTCCCATGCCCTATCTTTGAGATCTCCCACGGTAATCTCGGTTTGATCCGCAATTGAAATCACACGGGCCGGTCCGATGTAAGGACGCAGCGAAACCGCCGCCACATCCAAGCCCTCATCATCGCAATGATAAGGAGCATCCACGTGGGCACCAAGGTGAGCTGTCAACGTGACAGCGGAAACGTTGCAGGGGTCGCCATCCTTCATGCGCATGGTCCAGCGATGCGCGTACTTCTGGTCCCCCGGCCAGACGGGAATCCCCTGCCGGATTATCTGCGAGATGTCTATTATTTCCATGGCAAGGCCTGCCTATTTGGGCGGTATTGGTTTAGAGAAGAAACTGTCCGGGAGATTGTTGTTATATACAACCTTGAGAAGGAATGTCTGGCTCGATTTTCGGCCGTTGACATGGCTGTCGATGCGCAACGGCGTTTCTACCCCCTGGATTTCGTGCCATTGGCTGAATTCATCCACATACCTGTCCTTGATTCCACGCTTGTTTATGACGTGATATTCTATTTTTCCAGGCAATTTTGTAATACGGTCAAAATAGATTACGACCTCATCATTCTCCGGATCCAGCAATTTGACGAGGTCGTACCGCAAATCCGCCCCTTCGCCCGGGCCCAGGTAAAACAACTTGTTTGCGGAATCCTGGTAGCGGAAACGAAAAATGTTGTCGATGGCGTGTTTCACGAGGTTTTTAAATCCCTTCATCTCCTCCGGAGTTGCATCCCGAGTATCTTTCTGGCCTTCGAGAATCCAGCCCTGGTTCTGCTCCAGATTAAAAACCACTACGTCCATTAGCTTCTTCCGGTCGCCCTGCTCATTGCGGCTTCTATCAGGAAGCTTGGTCCAGTCATAATACTTGAATGGAGTCCCCGAATTGCCGTCGCGATCAAATCCGAACACGTTTCCCTCTGAGACGATGTCCTTCACATCCAGATAGGGGGTTCCCCCCATGGCTTGTATTGCGTCCTCGAACAGTTTCTTGATTCGCTCCTCGTCTTGTCCTTTTGCAGGAGCAAGGAGCGCCATCCAAAAACAGGCTGTCAATGCTATGAGTCGTGTCATCCTACGCCCTTTGTATTGGATTATTGATTTAACCCGCCCTTCTCACCAAGATTCGTCCGTAAATCGGCACCTTTCACAAATAATGGTAGCACAGGTCGGAGCGCGCGCAACGGGCGCCGACATACCCTGCCATTTGCACACGCTCAACTGCAAGTCCCTTGACCTCCGGCATATGTTATACTTCACGTTCAATTATTGAACGGAACTCCCGGAACGTATGCGATCTAAAAAAGCAAAACGCAGCAAGGGAAAAACCCGCATCCGGCCCTCTAAAATGAGGCTGCTCAAGATTATAGCGCTTGTGGTGTCCATCCCGGTGATCGTGATCGGAGCGTTTCTAATCCGTTACTACTACATCTTCAACGGAGTTATTGAAGAGAAACTGGGCAAGCGATACAGCGTCTCGGAAACCGAGATCTATGCCGCCCCTGAAATGCTCTTTCCGGGAAAGCGCATGAGCCTGGCGGAGCTTCAAGCCCGGATGCGACGGCTTGACTATGCTGAAGTCAGCACCGCCGAAACAGGCGCAAACTCAAATTATCAGGTTGTCGATAGCAATCACCTGATTCTCTACAATGGCTACTCGCTTCCCGAAGATGGAAACCGTTTGGTGAAAGTCACATTTTCCGACGGGCAAATTCGTTCGCTCGTCGATGTCTCCCAAAAACAGGATCTTGAAAAGCTCGCCATCAAACCCGAAATGCTGAGCAACGCAATAAACGAAAACCGCGAGAAACGGCGATACGTATCGTATCAGGACCTCCCTATGGTGCTGGTCAACGCCGTCTTAGCATCGGAAGACCGCAGGTTTTTCAGCCACGGCGGCATAGATCCGATCCGGATCGTCAAGGCCCTGATCATAGATGTGCGTGAAGGAGATAAGATTCAAGGCGCCAGCACCTTGACGCAGCAGTATGTGAAGAACTATTTCCTGACGCCCGAACGCACCTGGCGGCGCAAGTTCGCCGACGCCTATATGTCTATTCTGCTGGAAACACGATTGAGCAAGGAGGAGATATTCGAGCTTTATTCCAATGAAGTCTACCTCGGCCAGGCCGGTTCGTTCAGCATTGTGGGTTTTGGCGAAGCAGCCGGCGTGTTCTTCGGCAAAAGCGTCAAGGAACTCACCCTTGACGAAGCCGCAACGCTCGCCGGCATTATCAGTGCACCAAATCGATTCGCTCCCATTCGACATACAGACCGGGCCAAGGCGCGCAGAGATCTCGTGCTGGACCAAATGGCTGGGTATGAAATGATTACCGTGCGCGAGCGGGACGATGCCAAAGCCAAAGCGCTTGAAGTAAAGCCGACTTCTGCCATCAACTATTCGGGCGCCCCGTATTTTGTCGACTATGTCCAGGATATCTTGCTGGAACGCTTTGGTGATGTTGCTTTGGCCCAGTCGAAATATAAAGTCTATACGACCTTGAATGCGGCTTTGCAGCAGGCCGCATTCGAATCCTTACGCGACGGCATGGTCCAGTTGGATGATCACTTTGCCAAAGGCAAGCGCGCAATCGAACCGGGTACCGTCCAGGCAAGCCTGATTGCAGTGGACCCCAGAAACGGCCAGGTGTTGGCGATGATCGGCGGCCGGAATTATGGAACGAGCCAATACAACCGGATTACTCAATCCAAACGCCAGCCAGGAAGCATTTTCAAACCGTTCGTCTATGCGGCGGCGCTCGAAACAGCCTATAAGAGCGCTACTCCTCTGACGGTCGTTTCAACTGTGGTAGATGAACCCACAAACTTCGCTTTTGAAGATCTGAACTATGATCCAAGGAACTTCAAGGATGAGTATCACGGCCAGGTCACGATGCGGCAAGCGATAACGAAATCCTTGAACGTGGCCACAATCAAATTCGCGGAAAAGGTAGGCTATTCAAAAGTGACGGAACTGGCCCACCGCCTGGGCCTCAACGAACAGATCAAACCCTACCCGGCTATGGCCATCGGGTCCTTCGAAGTGACTCCGTTGGAAATGGTGCGCGCATATACCGCATTCGCCAATGGCGGGCTGAGGTCGGAGCTTACGCCAATTCTGGCAATCCATGACAACAGCTCCAACCCGGTTTTTGTGGCGCAGACCAAGACCGAAAAAGCGTTGACACCGCAAATTGCTTTTCTTGTCACTTCCCTGCTGCAATCCGTCATGAACGAAGGCACCGGCGCCGGCGTGCGCTCGCGCGGCTTTACGCTTCCGGCAGCAGGAAAAACCGGGACCTCTCGCGACGGTTGGTTTGCCGGATACACACCCGAATTGTTGTGCATCGTATGGGTCGGCTTTGATGACAACCGCGAGCTTAATTTGTCGGGTTCTCAGGCAGCTCTTCCCATTTGGACCGAATTTATGAAGAAGGCAATCCCTCTGCGCCCTCTGTTGGGAGAGGAATTTGCGGTTCCGGAGGGCGTCCCACAGGTCGAAATCGATCCTACGACCGGACTTCTGGCCACAAGCCGCTGCCTGGAACGGCAACTCGAGTACTTCATACCGGGAACCGAACCCACCCTCTCCTGCTATGGAAACAATTACGAGCAGCTGTCCGGCCTCGGCATCCCAGCCAGCATCTACTCCACGCCCGCTAAAGACGCCCCAATCGAAGAAAACAAGAATATCGTCCCTGAAGAGAAAAAGAAAACAACTCAGGCTCCATGACTCCAACAAAATCCCCGGCGGCGCATTTGGATTGTCATGGATTTTGCCGGTAAAACTCCGCAACTGAATGTGCTACGCGGGCAATCTGTTCTTCCGTCAGTTCCGGATAAATCGGGAGTGCCAGAACCTCTGCTGCGGCGTTCTTGGAATGCGGAAAATCGGAGGCTTCATAATGCAGGTATTCAAAGCATTTCTGCTCGTGGAGCGATAACGGGTAATAAATCTCGCATCCTATCTCGCGGGCTTTCAAATACTCCTGCAGCTGATCTCGTTTTCTGCACCGGATCACATACTGATGATAGATGTGCGTCCGGCCTGAGCACACCGCCGGCAAGGTAATATGCGGCAAGAGTCCTGCCACTGTGAACTCCTGTTCGTAACGGGCGGCATTCCGGATTCGTTTTTTGTTCCACTCCTCCAAATGGCGCATTTTTACCCGCAAAATCGCCGCCTGGATTTCATCCAGGCGGCTGTTAAAGCCAACTACCGAATGAAAATACCTTTTTTCAGCACCATGCGTGCGCAGGAGGCGGATCCTGGCAGCCAACTCCGCATCCGAGGTCGTCACCATGCCGCCATCCCCGGCACCGCCCAGATTTTTGGTGGGGAAAAAACTGAAGCAGCCCACATTACCTAGCGCGCCGGCGCGCTCTCCCCCATATTCGGCTCCAATCGCCTGGCACGCATCTTCTGCGACCGGAATGTGATAACGCCGGGCGATTTGCCTGATTTCATCCATGTCCGCGCACTGGCCATACAAATGAACCGGGACGATTGCCTTGATAATGGTTTTTGAGGTCCTATGCGTCAGCTTGAAACTCGAAGAATCAAATGAACACTCGTTTAAAAAAAAGCTCGAAAGGGCCTCGGGATCCATGTTGAAGCTGTTTTCGTCAATGTCTATAAAAATCGGCCGGGCCCCGAGGTTTACTACGACTCCTGCAGTTGCAAAAAAGGTGAAGGGGACCGTGACAACAGCGTCCCCCACCTTCACGCCCAGAGCTTTTAAAGATATCAACAACGCATCCGTACCTGAGGCAACTGCCACAGCATGACTGGTGCCGCAGAACCGGGCAATCTCGCTCTCGAGGGCAGACACCGCAGGGCCAAGAATAAACTTCTGACTTGCGAGGACCTCGCCGACGGCCGTTTCGATCTCAGCGCGAATTGTCGCGTACTGGGCTTTAAGATCCAGCAATGGAACACCTTTTTTATCCATAAAAAGCAATCTGTCCTTCTGTTCGACTATTTTGAACTTTCAAACCTTGATTTGAAGTACGCTACAGTGCGGCGCAGCCCTTCCTCGAGCATTATCTCCGGCGTCCAGTTCAGAAGCGTCATTGCCCTGGTGATGTCGGGACGGCGAACCTTCGGATCGTCCTCGGGGAGCGGTTCGTATACGATCCGGCTCCTTGATGAAGTCAAATCAAGAACCTTTTGTGCGATATCTTTTACTGTCAGCTCATGCGGATTGCCGATGTTAATGGGGGTATGTATCTCTTCCGTTTCCGGAGCCAGGAGCAGTTTCACCAACCCATTCACTTCGTCGTCAACGTAACAAAAACTGCGCGTCTGTTCCCCCGTACCATAAACAGTTAAGGGTTCACCGTTGAGAGCTTGAACAATGAAATTCGAAACCACGCGTCCGTCATGGGGCCGCATGCGTGGCCCATATGTATTGAAGATGCGCGCGATGCGAGTGTCGACGCCGTGCGTTCGATGATAGGCCATGACAAGCGCTTCTGCGAAGCGCTTGGCCTCATCATAGACTCCCCGCAGTCCGATGGGATTGACGTTGCCCCAGTAGCTCTCAGGCTGTGGGTTGACCAAGGGATCGCCATAGGTTTCGGACGTGCTTGCCATCAGGAAGCGAGCCTTCATGTGTTTTGCCAGTCCCAATGTTTTGTGCGTTCCCAGGGCACCCACCTTGAGGGTTTGTATCGGAAGTTCCAGGTAGTCCCTGGGACTGGCGGGAGAAGCAAAATGCATGACGGCGTCGACCCCCGGACCGATGAAAATGTATTCAGTCACATCGTGTTTGTAAAATTTGAATCGTTCATGTCCCAGCAGTTGAGAAATATTGTCGATGCTGCCGGTCAACAGATTGTCAAGGCAAACGACTTCATGCCCCAAGGCGAGCAGACGATCGCATAAATGGCTGCCCAAAAAACCTGCACCCCCCGTTATCACTACGCGCATACATCCTCCAGAAAATGAGAGACGATCTTATCATAAGTGGGTTTGAAAAGAGTTTGGGGCTTGACTATTAAAGAAGTGAGAAGTTATCCAGGTCTTTGTGAAAACCAAGACACTCCGGTTATGGAGTGACTTGGTTGGTCATTGCCAGCGGTTCCAGCGCAGGCTTTAAAATCGTGACAGGTCCGCGCACGATGATAATCACGCCGCCGGGGAATATCCAATCTTTTGCCGCCTGCCCGACAGCATCCAAATCGTACCGGCGAATCAGTTCTTGAAAACCGGTCGTATAGTTGGTCCCGAGGCGGTAAAGCTCAGAATCCAGCATGGTATTGCAGACGCCATCCGCCGAGCGCTGGGCTCCATTGAATTCATCGATCCAGCCCTGCCTGGCATCCTCAAGTTCCTGGGTTGTTATAGGGGAAGTCTGCATAGTTTCAACGGCATCCAGGATTTTTTGTATCTCTCCCCGGGCTTCGGATGCCGCGGATTGACCCTGCAGATAAAACGGGCCCAGCAGCCTGCGCCCTTCCGCACTCACAGTGATAAGCGATGTCGGCAATGCCTTGTTCAGCCTCGCCTGGAGCACGCGAGCCGCCAACATTGCAGGATAGTAGGATGGATCATCCCGCTGCGGCCATAGATTTCCCATGATGAATTGGGCAGCAGGGGAGGCCGGATCGTCCTGAAGCATTATGTTGCGGGAAGCAGGTTTGCGCGGGGGCAGAAACGAATAAGGCGTTTCATCGCCTCGTACCCATACTCCCCAGATGCGGGTGGCCTTTGGCAATACAGTAGCGCCCTTGCAGTTGCCCGCAATCACAAGGGCGGCCGCATTAGGCGTAAGGTATTTGCGGTAAAAAAGCCGGACATCTCCGATATTGATACCTTGAACGGACTGAATGCTTCCTTTTAAGTGTCTGGCATAAGTGGTTCCCCGAAACAATTCTGCCTCCAGGATGGTCCGAAGCTCCTTGCGGGGATCTTCGGGCTTTTGGAGTTGTTCCAGCAGTTCCTTTTTCGCTGCCGCAAAGTCCTCATCGGTGAACTGCGCTTCCGTAACAATCTGTTGCAGGAGAAGAAGGGAACGCTCATATTTGGAGCTGTGCCCGTGCAAAAGGAAACGATATCCGTCCCAATTGACCTGGATCTCAATGGTTGCGTCGAGGTTGGTGAGCTCGTCCTGGATATCCTTTGCGCTCTTGTCGAGTGTCCCTCTCATAAACAATTGAGATAGGAGATAGGCCGTGCCACCCTTAGCGCTAAGATCAAATACAGCGCCGTAACGAACCATCAATCCGATGGTCAGATCATCCCCAAAGTCCGGGGTTTCAGCGACAGTGATCTGCAAGTCATTCATTAGCCGCTTGAAAGTCAACTCCGGAAGCGCGACAGTGGCTTGGGAATAGGAAGCGGCAGGTGCTGCACCAATGATTAAAGCAACTAATAAAATACGGGAAAAGTATCGTCTCAGCATTTTTTCTCTCTGGAGTTTGAAGGCTACCATACCAATTTAGTGTCAGGCAACTATTTCCCCCTCACTATTTACCCCCTCACCGGGCAGTAAATCCAAAGATCCAGGCAAGGCAACAAAAGGCAAAAATGCCGGGTCTGCCAAATGCCGAAAAACTGTCAGATGCTCCCCTGTTCTTTGTCGCAGAGCCAACTGACGTTCAAATTCCGGCTCTCAGAATTGACTCCTTTTAATCTTCTCCGGGTGTAATATATGTTGTCCTGATCCAGTGTCTTAGAAGAAGGATTTGCATTCAAGCGACGTGGAAATTGCAACTTATTTGCGTTTCCTGTCAGAGAGATTACGATAGCCGGTGACCGCAAAGACTTGTTGACGGGCGCAGAGGGAGCCGGCAAGGATCAGTTAGTCTTGAGAAAATTATTCACACCCTCGGTTCTTGCAGGTAACGGGGAATAAAATGCTCGAGTTTAATTCAAAACCACAAACAACCTCCCGGCTTGGCACAGCTCTGATTGCACTTGCCATCTTTGTCATCGCAATCACAGCAATTTTCTTCTATGCACAGCATCAGAAATTGACGCAACCTACCTCCGCAGGTGCGATCGTTGTTCCAGGCATGCTGCGGCCAGGCGACACAAATTTTGAGTACTACAAAAAATACATTCGCATTGATAGTGTCAAAGCCGCCCTCGGCATCAGCTTCAATAAAGCCCGAGTCGCCTTCATTTCAGGAATTATTACAAATGAAGGGGACCGGAAAGTGGACGCCGTAGAACTGCACATTACTCTATTTGACGCATGGGGAAAGTTCTCCAAGGACCGTACAACCATCCCAGTCCGTCCGGATGCCATGCCCAAGCGCCCGATGGAGCCCCTTGAAAAACGTTCCTTCAGCGTCGGCATCGAATCCGTGGAACAATATTGGGATCCCAAGAAAGTGGAAATTGAAATCACGGGGCTGAAATATCAGTAGCGGACATGTAATCAGCGGCATGCAGGTGGCGGATCGTATTGCTCCGGGTGATCGGATCATGAAAGTCAGCATCAGGGAAGACAAAACCGTCCCCGATTATCGACATTTCTGGCAGCATGTCCGAGAACCGTGAGATATCGCCACATAATTCTCGTGCGTTCCTTTTGGAGAAGCGATTGAACAGAAAAGATGCTCGCATTGCCCTGGCCATCTTGACTGGCATCAATTTCCTGAATTACATAGACCGTTACGTACTGGCCTCGGTGTTCGAGCCAATCAAGCGGGACCTCCATTTTACGGATACGCAGCTTGGCTGGCTCAGCTCCGCATTTATGATTGCCTACTTCGCCACCTCCCCCGTTTTCGGGCGCATGGGCGACCTTTTTACCCGCAAGTGGCTGATAGCGCTTGGCGTCTCGCTCTGGAGTCTCGCCACAGCAGGAGCTGGATTGGCGCGCAGCTTCTGGCAGATGTTTGTGCCTCGCTCACTGGTCGGCGTAGGTGAGGCAAGCTATGCGACCATGTCGCCCGGGATTATTGCCGATTATTATGAGGAATCCCGGCGTGGCCGGGCGCTGGCGTTGTTCTATTCTGCAATTCCAGCAGGGAGCGCCCTTGGATTTGTCCTGGGAGGACAACTCTCTGGAGCTTTTGGCTGGCGGGCGGCTTTCTTCGCAGTAGGACTGCCCGGCCTGCTTTTTGCATTGCTGGTATTAGCCATCCGGGAACCACAACGCGGCGGCGCGGAAGGTGCCGCCGCCGCCCCGGCCAGTTCTCCACCTGCACTCCTGGACACATACAAATTGCTCTGGCACAATCGAGTCTACGTTGTGATCACATTGGGATTCATCGCTTACACCTTTGCTTTGGGCGGCCTCGTGGTTTGGATGCCTGCTTTCCTCGAGCGGTACCGGGGCATGTCCACAGCCAGCGCCAACACCCTCTTCGGCGTTCTGACCGTGGTAGCGGGATTCCTGGGGACATTTGCTGGAGGCTTTCTTGGGGATCACCTGCTGCGCTATACAAAAAATTCCTATTTATGGGTTTCAGGCTTGTGCATGTTTGCCGGAGCTCCCGCCGCCGTTGCGGCTCTTTCCGCAGCGCAGCCGGCGACATATATACCGGCGATTTTCATGGCGGAGTTTTTTTTGTTTCTGAATACCGGTCCGCTCAATGCCATGGTGCTTGGCTGCGTTCCGGTGGAGATTCGTACAACGGCAATGGCGGTGAACATTTTCTTCATCCACGCGCTGGGAGATGCCATATCGCCGCCGATTATCGGGGCCCTGTCGGATCGCTTCGGCCTCTTCCAGGCAACGATGATTGCACCTGCCATGATGTTGGCCAGTGGGATCATCCTTCTCTATGCCGTGCGCTGCGCGAACCGGCGTGGAAGTGCCAGCCCCTGATTGCCCGGAAACGGGAAGTCACAACGTTCATTTGGCCGAAATGCTAGACACTGGAAAAAATTCGTGGTTTGTGGGATCTCTCCGCAGCGTTTTCTATCTGGCGATGCGCATCTTGTTCCGCATCGAGCATCGCGGCTGGGAGCGAATCCCTGCGAGAGGGCCGCTCCTCATTGTCGCAAACCACGTCACCTACTTCGATCCCTTCTGGATTGGAGTGCGGGTTTATCGCACGCTCCGCTTCATGGCCTGGGATAAGATTTTTTATTTTCCATTGAGCGGGCGTCTATTTCGCTGGCTCGGCGCCTTTCCAGTCAATCTGGAGAATCCGGAATACGGCAGCTATAAAACAGCATTGAAGGCGTTGCGGGATGGCGAGTGTGTGATGATTTTCCCTGAGGGGGGCCGCTCACCCGATGGGAAATTGATGCCGTTCAAAGAGGGTGCGGCTCACCTGGCGTTTCGGGCCGGAGCGGCTGTCATGCCGGTCGTTGTGCGCGGCGGTGCTAACGTGTGGAGCTCTCAGATGCTATTTCCGCGCCCGGCCAAAATAATTGTCGAGTATCTCGATCCTATTCCCAGGGAGAGGTTCCCATCAACGGCAGCCGAGCTGATGCAGAATATTCAAGCGGCAATGCTTGGTCGCCTCGAGCAGCCTTCGGATGCTGAGACCATGGCCAAATAGTACTGTTGCGGTGCCGCTAGCAGCTAAGACATTTAGAGAAAGAGATTGCATGATAATTACAGAACGTATTCAGCACATTTACTTCATTGGCATATGTGGTACGGCGATGGCCGCGGCTGCCGCAATGCTCAAAGACATCGGTTACGAAGTCCGGGGTTCCGACGAAGGCGTCTATCCGCCGATGAGCGATTTTCTCGCGCAGAAGGGGATCCCGGCTCATAACGGATACAAAGCATCCAATTTGACGCCGCGACCGGACCTGGTTGTTGTAGGCAATGCTCTATCAAGGGGCAATCCTGAAATCGAACACGTGCTCAATTCCAAAATCCGCTACGCTTCATTGCCGGAAGCGATCAAAGCTTTCCTGCTGCGGGATAAAACTTCCATAGTGGTCACAGGCACGCATGGCAAAACTACCACAACATCGATGATTTCCTGGGCGCTCCACAGCGCTGGGCTCAATCCCGATTTTTTAATCGGTGGTATAGCGCGAAATTTTCAATCAAGCTACGGGCTGGGAGGAGGAGAGCATTTCGTCATCGAAGGGGACGAGTACGATTCGGCATTTTTTGACAAGGGGCCCAAATTTCTTCACTATCTCCCGGAAGTGGCAGTGATCGGAAACCTGGAATTCGACCATGCCGACATCTATCCCAATCTCGATGCTATAAAGCTTCAGTTTACCCGCCTGGTAAACCTGATTCCGGAGCGCGGATTTCTTGCGGTTGGGGGCGATAGTACTTCCGCATTGGAGGCAAGTCGCGCAAGTTTCTGTCGTAAAGAAACCTTCGGACTGGGAACTGACAACGATTGGATTGCCAGGGATATCGATATCCGAGAAGACTGTCTATCTTTTGGGACATACTACAAAGGGCAATTCTTCTTGCCCATCCGCTTGGGCATTTGCGGGACCTACAACGCTCGCAACTGTCTGGCCGCCATTGCTGTGCTGCACCATCGTGGCATAAGTAAAGACAGCATACGCGCGGGAATGGAATCTTTTCAGGGGGTATTGCGGCGGCTGCAGAAGATTGCTGAAGTCAGCGGAATTTCCATATATGAGGATTTCGCCCATCACCCCACTGCCGTTCGCGAAACACTCCAGACTCTGCGCGAGACCTTTCATCCCAAGCGGCTATGGGCTATTTATGAGCCGCGTTCCGCAACAAGCCGGCGCAATGTATTTCAAGTTGAAATCGCCGAGGCTCTCGCATTAGCCGATTGCATCGCCCTCCCCCCACTCTACAAACCTGAGAAAACGCCCGCAGGGGAACGGTTGGATGAGGAACGATTAATTAAGGACTTGCATCAAGCAGGCCGGGCCGCCTGGAATCTTCAGAACGTGGAATGTATAATTCAAAAGGTTTGTGAAGAAGCGCAGGCAGGCGATTTGATAGTTCTGCTGTCAAACGGCGGTTTTGACAACATTTATCAAAAACTTCCCAAAGCCCTGAGAAATAGGAGACCGGATGGGAAAGTCTGATTCGAAGTTTGAGAGTCCGGGAAGATTGCAGCGGCGTACCTGGCTGGGGACACTCGGTCTTGCTCCGCTCATCTTTGCATATTTTGCCGGAGCGCAGCAGAAAGAGTCACCGGTCTCCAAGAACCCTGATGGCGCGCAGCAGAAGGAGCAGGCGGGATTTAAGATTGGCGTTGAGGTCAACATGGTTTCCGTCCCGGTAACCGTGCGCAATCGCGAAGGGGGTTTTGTCAAAGACCTGAATAGAGATGACTTCCACATTTTTGAGGATAGGGCGGAGCAGGAGATTGTAACATTTGCCCAGGAGGCCGTTCCCACACGCATAGCAATTGTCCTCGACACAAGCGGCAGCGTTCGCTACGAGTGGGGAACGATCAAGTTTGCCACAAAAAAGTTCGCCGAGAACCTCAAACCGGAGGATCAGTTCGCCCTTGTCGCTTTCAATACGGAAATCCGTCTGAAGATGGATTGGGGACGCAGCTTTGACCGACTTGATCCCGTGCTGTCATCGATTTACTGCAAAGATAACACGAATCTGTGGGATGCCATCTGGGTGGTCAGCAATGATGTTTTTAAGGGCATCCATGAAAAAAAGGCCGTCATCATAATGAGCGACGGCCTGGATAACAACAGCTCGGTCTCATACGATGAAGCTCTCAATGCGGCGATCCGCTCTGAAGCAGCAGTCTATATCGTGAGCAAAACAGAGGCCGTGCGCCAGTCAATGCTCTATAGCCAAGCCCAAGCAGGGGTTTATGGCAGCGTGCCCAGGGAGGTCTTTCTGCAGGCGGATGAGGCTTTGCGCAAGCTCGCTTATGAAACCGGCGGCCGGGTTCTCTATCCCAACAGCTTCGGGCAATTGAATGATGTGTATGCCCAGGTGGACGAGGAATTGAGAAACCAGTATTCGCTCGGCTATATTTCCACAAATCAGATCAAGGATGGAAAATACAGGAACATTGAGGTCCGGGTGGCCTTGCCGGATCCGGTCATAACCGCTAAGCCCGGGTATTTTGCCCCAAAATAAAGGTGCTCCCCTGTTTTTATGATTGACCTATCCCCACGTAAGTCAACCCCGCAGCACGTACCCTGGCAGGCTGGTAAATATTGCGTAGGTCGACAAACAGTGGTTTTTTGAGCAGTTTCTTCACCTTGTGAAGATCCAAATTTCGAAACTGGTTCCATTCGGTCGCAATTACCAGAACATCTGCACCGCGCGCCACAGAGTCCACATCCTGTTTTAAATCCAGGCCGGGGATCTCCCTTTTTGCGGCCGCTCCTGCGGCAGGATCATAAGCTTTGACATGTGCCCCGCAACGTTTGAGTTCCTTGAGAATCGCGATTGCCGGCGATTCGCGGATGTCATCGGTGTTGGGCTTGAAGGAGAGCCCAAGCAATCCCACGGTTTTGCCACGCACCCCCCCTGCTGCCTTTTTGATCTTCTCCACCATCAGCATATGGTGCCGGTAATTGGTCTTGACGACAGCCTCCAATATGCCAAAGTCATATCCGGCATCTTTGGCGATTTTAATCAGAGCCTTAGTGTCTTTAGGAAAACAGGACCCGCCGAACCCTGGGCCGGGGTTGAGGAATTTCGGACTGATTCGGCCATCCATCCCCAGCGCGTGTGCGATCGTCAGGACATCGGATCCTACTCGATCGCAGATATTGGCAATCTCATTGATGAACGTAATCTTGGTTGCCAGGAATGCGTTGGTCGCATATTTGATCAGCTCTGCTGTCCGGATGTCGGTTATGACGAAGCGGGTTTTCCCTCCGAGATAGAGCGGGCTGTAAAGGTCCTTCATAATAGCTACGGCCTGCTCACTGTCCGCTCCGATGACGATCCGGTCAGGATGCATAAAGTCATCCACAGCGCTCCCTTCACGCAGAAACTCCGGATTCGAAACTACCGGAACGCCGTCGCCCAGGATCGGCCGCACTACTTCCTCACAGGTCCCCGGAAACACCGTGCTTCGGATGGCCACCACAATCGGGCGGTCTGCCACGCGGTAGCGTGCGACTTCCTCGCACACGCGGCGCAACTGGTCCAGCCCTAGGTTCCCGCT
>Ga0208980_10000186_pt1 | contig 31933 bp, 33 predicted proteins | sample WetSurMetagenome_3_FD_187993 | JGI IMG/M metagenome (GOLD analysis project Ga0208980, IMG submission 187993) | Wetland microbial communities from Twitchell Island in the Sacramento Delta, sample from surface sediment Aug2011 Site A1 Bulk (version 2) | ecosystem: Environmental > Aquatic > Marine...
GAGCCTGCCGCTCGGTTGTTCATGCTTTCGATCATGGGTCATCGGTGGTGCTCCTTTGGTTTGGATAGATGGTGTGGTGGTTATTAGAGTTATGGGTGCCCGGCCCTCTCGGGCGCGCTGTGGCACCCAGGGCCAGTCGCCTTTTTGCCCCCTCGCGAAGCATTCTGCGGGCGCCGTTCGGCGCGGGGAGGCTAGACAGCAATCTAGCCCTTGGGCAGTCGGTGTGCCGGCGCTTGGCTCATCCCGCCCCCCGGCCGCGCGGTCGGGTCGATATCCTTCCCCGGTCGCAACTGGCGGTTACTTCGACTGCCCTAGGCGCGAGTATAGTTGACAGAAATACTTTGTCTATCGCCGGCCGGGACTGCGAGCGTGCCGCGCGCGGAGCGGGGTTCATACCCCGTCACGCACGCCGGAAGCCCCCCGGAGCGCTTGGGGTGCTGGTGTTTGGCGCCTTCGTGACCGTGGGCGAGGCCATGCGGCATCTCGGGATGGGCTGAGCGGCTGGTATAATGCTCCGGTAAATCGGTCGGGCAGCGGTCGGCGTGGGGCATTTCCGCTAACGGGTTTCGGTAACCAGGAGGGCAGGGATGGAGGATCGGCTCAAGAGGCGATTGATCGGCGCCACCGTTGTGGTGGCGCTCGTAGTGATCTTTCTGCCGATGTTGGTGGAGAAAGAAAAGATCGAACCGCCCCGGCTGAGCTCGGCCCAGATCCCGCCGAAGCCGCAGGTGGATGAGGCGTTGCGGTCGCGTCTCCTGCCAGACCCGGAGAAGCCCATCGCCCCAGTGCTACCGCCGAAGCCGTCGGAGGTGGGCGATTCGGGTCGCTGGCAGATGCCGGCGGAGGCACCGGCGGCGGTTGCCCAGCCCGAGCCGAAACCCAGGGTCGAGCCGTCTTCAGCTCCCCATTCCGAGCCAAAGTCGCCGCAGCCGGCGCCGCCGACATCGGTAGCTTTGGTGGCCCCGCCGGCTGTACCGCCAACCCCTTCCCCGGTCCCGAAGGGCCCCACAACGGCGCCGCCCGCTGGGACCTCGAGGTGGGTAGTTCAGGTGGCGGCCTATACCAGCTCGGCGAAGGCGGATTCACTGGCAAGCCGCCTCAATGCGAAGGGCTACCGGGCCTTCGTGGAGCCGGCGGTGGTGAACGGCACGGAGTATTTCCGCGTCCGTATCGGCCCCGAGGGAGATCGTGGCCGCACGGCCCAGCTTGCCGAAAAGCTGGCCAAAGACCTCAAGGTGGACGCGCAGGTGAAGCGTTATCCCTGATGAGGGCGTGCCGAACCCTGGGGTAGTTCTGCTACCATTCCCCTCCCTCATCTCTATCATCGCGCCCGCTAGCGGGTGAGCACCAAGCGAGTCCCTCTGTCATGAACTGGGTCGATTACACGATTGTTGGGATCATCGGGCTATCGGCCCTGATCAGCCTCATCCGCGGTTTTGTCACCGAAGTCCTCTCATTGATCGTCTGGGTGGTGAGCTTCTGGGTGGCCTGGACCTTTTTCCGGGATGTGGCGGAGCCCCTGGCGCCCTGGATCCCGCTGCCCTCTGCCCGCCTTGGGGTAGCCTTCGTTCTGCTGTTTCTGGTTAGCCTGATCATCGGCGGATTCCTGAATTTTCTCGTCGGCCGGCTGGTGGATCGGACCGGCCTCACCGGGACGGACCGGCTTCTCGGTGCGATCTTCGGCCTGGCGAGGGGGGCGGTAGTGGTGGCCGCGCTGGTTTTCCTCGCGGGTCTCACGCCGCTGCCCAATGATCCCTGGTGGCGGGATGCGCAGCTTATCCGACATTTCCAGGAGCTGGCGTTCTGGTTGTTGAGCCTGTTGCCGCCCGACATCGCCTCGCACTTCAAGTATCCATGAAGCGGATTTCCATCGCGGCGCGACGGGTGCCCCGTCTGGGAACAACCCATCCCCCAACGCCCGGTTCGCCGCGAGGCTCACCATGTGCGGCATAGTCGGCATCGTCGGCAGGCAACCGGTCAACCAGGCGCTTTACGACGCCCTGTTGGTGCTGCAGCACCGCGGGCAGGATGCGGCGGGAATCGTGACCTGCCATGACGAAAAGCTGCACCTGCGCAAAGACAATGGTCTGGTGCGCGACGTCTTCGGGGTGCGGCACATGATGCAGCTCCGCGGCAACACGGGAATCGGCCACGTGCGCTATCCCACCGCGGGCCAGTCGAGCTCCGCCGAGGCACAGCCCTTCTACGTCAATTCACCCTACGGGATTGCGCTGGCGCACAACGGCAACCTGATCAACGCCACGGATCTCAAGCGCGACCTCTTTCTCGAGGCCCTGCGTCACGTCAACACCGACTCCGACTCCGAGATCCTGCTCAATGTCTTCGCCCATGAGCTGCAGATCCTCGGCAAGCTACGCATCGATGAGCGCGACGTTTTTCGTGCGGTTGCCGGCGTTCACCGCCGCTGTCGCGGCGCCTATGCCGCCGTTGGTTTGATTCCGGGCTACGGCATCATCGGTTTCCGCGATCCCTGCGGGATTCGGCCCCTGGTCTACGGCAGGCGCGAGACCGACTTCGGTGTCGAGTATATGATCGCCTCGGAAAGTGTTGCCCTCGACACCCTGGGGTTCGACCTGGTACGCGACGTCTGCCCGGGCGAGGCGGTGGTGATCGACTGCGAAGGTAACCTCCACACCCAGCAGTGTGCCGAGCGTCCGGTCCTCTCGCCCTGCCTGTTCGAGTTTGTCTATTTCGCTCGACCCGACACCATCCTGGACAACATCTCGGTGCACAAGGCGCGCTCGCGCATGGGCCGGTTCCTGGCGACCAAGCTCCAGCGCGAGTGGCCGGGACAGGATATCGACGTGGTTATCCCGATACCGGATACCAGCCGCACCGCGGCTCTGCAGCTCGCGAACAGCCTGGGACTGCCCTATTCGGAGGGGTTCATCAAGAACCGTTACATCGGACGCACCTTCATCATGCCAGGACAGCAGGTGCGCAAGCGCTCGGTGCGCCATAAGCTCAACGCTATCGATCTCGAGTTCAGGCGCAAGAACGTCCTGCTCGTGGACGACTCCATCGTGCGTGGGACTACCTCGCAGCAGATCATTCAGATGGCCCGGGATGCGGGTGCCAACCGGGTCTATTTTGCCTCTGCTGCCCCCCCGGTACGCTTTCCGAACGTCTATGGCATTGATATGCCGGCGGCATCGGAGCTGGTGGCCCACCGCCGTACCGACGAGGAGGTATGCCAGCTTCTCGGTGCCGACCGGCTGATTTACCAAAGCCTGGACGATCTCATCGAGGCGGTGCAGAAGCGGGGCAAGAGCCAGGTGGACCGTTTCGATGCGGCGGTGTTCGACGGGGATTATGTGACCGGGGACGTCACTCCCGAGTACCTCCAGCGACTGGAGGCCCAGCGCAACGACTCGGCCAAGGAGCAGAGGGAAGGGTTCAACGAGACCGTGATCGATCTCTACAATAGCACCTGAGTGTTCGGTCGCCTGCCAAGGATGCCCCATGACCACCATTGATCCCGAGGAGCTCGATTTCGCCACCCTCGCCATCCGCACGGGTCATCGGCGCACCGACGAACAGGAGCATAGCGAGCCGATCTTTGCCACCTCGAGCTACGTCTTCCGCAGTGCAGCGGAGGCGGCGGCCCGGTTTGCGGGCGATGCTCCGGGCAATATCTATTCCCGCTTCACCAACCCCACGGTGCGCGCCTTCGAGGAGCGCCTAGCGGTGCTCGAAGGGGGCGAGTGCTGTGTGGCCACTGCCTCGGGAATGGCGGCGATTCTCACCACCTGCCTGGGCCTGTTGCAGAGCGGCGACCACATCCTGGCCTCCCGGAGCATCTTCGGTAGCACTACGATCTTATTCGACAAATACCTCAGCCGTTTCGGCATCAAGACCCGCTACGTGCCCCTCGCGGATCCTGAGGCATGGCGGGTAGCGATCCGGCCCGAAACGCGGATGCTGTTCCTCGAGAGCCCCTCGAATCCCCTCACCGAGATGGCCGATATCCGCCAGCTCGCCGAGCTGGCCCACGCGCGGGGTTGTCTGTTGGTTGTCGACAACTGTTTTTGCACCCCGGCACTGCAACGTCCCTTGGCCCTGGGGGCGGATCTGGTCATCCATTCCGCTACCAAGTATCTGGACGGGCAGGGTCGCTGCGTCGGCGGTGCCGTGGTGGGGGACCGGCAGCGGGTGGGACAGGAGGTGTTCGGTGTACTACGCACCACGGGACCGACGATGAGCCCGTTCAATGCCTGGGTTTTCCTCAAGGGGCTCGAGACCCTCGATCTGCGGATGCAGGCGCACTCCCGGAATGCGGCATTGTTGGCCCAGTGGCTGGAGGTCCAACCCGCCGTCGAGCGCATCTTCTACCCGGGTCTGCCCAGCCATCCCCAGCATGGTTTGGTGGGTACCCAGCAGCGCGATGGCGGCGGCATCCTGGCGTTTGAGGTGCGGGGTGGTCAGCCAGCCGCCTGGCGTCTGATCGACGCCACTCGGCTGATGTCGATCACCGCCAATCTCGGCGACACCAAGACCACCATCACCCATCCGGCCACTACCACCCACGGCCGCTTGAGCGCCGAGGAGCGCCGCCGAGCGGGCATTGGCGATGGCCTCATCCGCATCGCGGTGGGGCTTGAGGCGGTGGCCGACATTGAGGCCGACCTGGCCCGAGGCTTTGCCGCCCTGTGATTCCGCCCGGCGGGGATGCGGAGGACACCGAAGCGCTGCGGCGCAAGTGGGACAGCCGCTACCGAGCGACCGACCGATTTCCCGATCCTGCCGGCGTGCTGCTCGAAAACCGCCATCTGTTGCCGACGCGTGGTCGAGCCCTGGACCTGGCCAGCGGGCTCGGCGCGAACGCCCTGTTGTTGGCCCGACGGGGGCTCTCGGTCAGCGCCTGGGATCTGTCGCCGGTGGCCATCGCGGCCCTGAAAACACGTGCGGCAGCCGAGGGGCTCGCCCTTGAGGCCGAGGTGCGCGATGTGCTCTGTCACCCACCGGCGCCCGCGCGCTTCGATGTCATCCTCGTCAGTCATTTTCTGGCGCGGGATCTGGCCCCGGCCATCTCAGCGGCGCTGCTCCCGGGAGGGCTGCTGTTCTACCAGACCTTTGTCCGGGAGTCGGTCACCGACCAGGGCCCGGGTAATCCCGCCTACCGGCTCAATCGCAACGAGCTGCTGCGCCTGTTTTCCGATCTCGTCGTGCGCTTCTACCGCGAGGAAGGGCGGGTGGGCGACCTCGATCGAGGTACCCGCGATGTGGCCCAGCTCGTTGCCCAGCGGCCTTGAGGGCCGGAAAGAACCCCGAAGCACTTTTTCGCCGCTTGCGGCTGCGTGAACCCCGCCTGTCCGATGGTTCACGAGTTCCGGCGATTGCACGAAGGGCGGTTGTGGGAACGAAAAAAGGGCCGTTCTCAAGAACGGCCCTTTTCCGCGTAATGCGGGGTTGGGGGGAGGGTTACAGCCAGCTCACCTTAATCGCAGTACCGTTGCTGTCCGCCTCTGGGTCGTGGTTGCTCGTGGAGGAATAACTGCGACCACTTGCTGTGACATTTGTCACCGTTAGTATCACACTGGACACGTTGGTCTTCAGATTGGACTTGGTTACAGTGCACTGACCGTTGCTCCCGGTGGTACAGGAGGCGCCTCCGGTTGTCCCATTGCTCCAGGTGCCGCTCACCGCCGCCCCAGATACCGGCTGCTCATTGGCGTCGTGGACGGTGATGGTGACGCGAGCGTTCCACTTTGTTCCGCTGCGCGTGCTGGCGTTGTCCAGGTCACCGACGTGTATCGGAGTCGTGGGGATCAAAGCGAAGGTGGCGATGCAGGTCTTTGCCGCATCCATGGCGACCGAAGTCGAGTTGCTCGTGCCGCTGCAATCTCCGCTCCAACCGCTGAATGAGCTGCCCGCCGCGGGACTCGCGGTGAGGGAAGCCGACGCGCCCGCTGCATAGTTCTGGCTGCAATCGGAGCCGCAGTTAATGCCGCCATCGCTGCTGGTGACGGTGCCGCTTCCTGTTCCCAACTTGCTTACCGTGAGTAGAGGGCCATCCACGATTGGGGCGAGGCATCCCGGATAGGACGCCGCCTGGCTCTGGACGTGAGCCGACATACGCTGCGGAACCCGCCCCGGCAGCGTGCCGTAGAGGTGACCGAGGCCGAAGGTCATGGCGATGTTGGCATAGCCGCCGCTGATCAGATGGCAATAGCTCATGATGGTGCCGCAACCCTTCCCGCTGCCGGGGCATCCCACCGGATACTGGCCGGAGGCGCCATTGCATGCGGGTCCGTATTGACTGGGCACGCAGGCGTCCACGGGCTCGGTGCTGTCGCCAATGCCGCAGTAGTCGTGAGTGTGGGGCGAGTTAAAGTTATGGCCGATCTCATGGGTGACCACGAGGGTATCCCAGAGGGTCTGGGTGGTTCCCGGCGTGAAGTTGTAGCCCAGGCTGGAGCTCAGCCCGTAACCGTAGCTGTTGTTGCACAGGACACCTACGTAGGCGATACCCCCGCCGAGTCCCTTGCCGCTCAACATATGCGCGATGGTGCGGCTCACACTCGCCATGTTGGTCCGCCAGTAGGACACGAATTCGTCCAGGGCGGCGGATGTGCCCGAGGTGGCTGTCCAGGGATCCGAAGCGGTGCCACCCGACCAGAGGCGGAGGTAGCTCACATTCATGCTCGTGCCTATCTCGCGCTCGTAGAGGGTGGAGGCGTAGGCAAACAGGTCGGCGACGTAATTGGTGGCGGCGGTGGTGTTGCCGAAATGGTTGTAGTACTCGGCGTCGGTCTCCACGGCTATCCGGGCGGTATAAGTCGCCGGGGTGGCTGCCGTTTCCGGCGCATTGAACGCAGAGCCATCCGTGGCGTCTGGCGAGAGTGACTCGGGAACCAGACCCAAGCCATCGGTACCACAGCGGAAGTGTTTGAGTGCTGCAAGCTCGGAATCTTTCAATTTGCGGGCCTTCAGCCCTTTTGCCGAGGGTATCCGCTGGTCTTCGATCATCCAGATGCCCGCGGGGTTGAGCAGCATGCCTCGCGGATTCCCGGTTTCAGGTACCGCGAGTACGGCGATGGATTCGGGGTCACCGGCGATGCGGCCGCGGAAATACGCCGTATCGGGAACGGGCACGGAGTGGGTGTCGTCGACGACGATCTGGGCGTCCTCGGAGAACACTGGGAACCGAGAGAGATCCAGTGTGTCGGCGAGCAGTCCTTCGATTTCGACGCCAGAGACCCCCAGCGCGCCGCCCATTGGAAGGCCTCGAGCTACCTCCGGCAGGTCTGGTCGTGCGGCGTGAACAACGGCCTGCTGGGACGGTGCCGTCGCACCGGCGGGTGTCGCCACCGCCAATAGCATCAAGCAACCGATCCTGAGCACAATCGGATAATCCCACCATCGAAGCGCCATTCTTCTTCCTCCCGTATCCCAACAATCAGATAAAACCAAGGCGGTGTCACAGTTTGCAAGAGATCGCCCGGAGATTGCGTGACACCCACTACGACCGCTGAGGCCGACGCGATTAGTCTAGGTAAAACAGCAAGTTATTACAGAGAACTGCGTCACATTATAACAGGGCTTTTGCGTGCGGTACGTCGCAGATCTGGAATTTGATTGCGGGGTGAGTTTGCTCAAGGGTTTTACCGCCTGGTCGTGTTTTCTATTTCACCCCGAATAGTCGACGCTATTGAAGGGCGGGAGGAATGGCGAAAGCGTGTGTTTCATGACGTCGCTCACCATTCGAGATTGACTCGATAGAGCGGTCATCCGTTAGCGTGTATTGCCAACTTTAGTCACCACCTCAGCGGGGTGACTCCACCGGCCGCAATCTTTCTCATCGACCAGGATCAGGGGGTGCGGGCAGGCTCACAATAACAGAGTGTCAATGATGGCGAGCTATCGGGAGCGGAGCCGACCTGACCTGACCGGGAACCCGTTTTTCTGGGTCAGATGCACACGCCGAGGCGCGGTTGGATGCCCTGACTCTGAATTGCGGTCAAAACAGCCCGCTTATGGTGCCCTGGTCGTCCACGTCGATGTCGAGGGCCGCGGGGCGGCGGGGCAAGCCCGGCATGGTCATGACCTTGCCGGTGTAGATCACCACGAATCCAGCACCGGCGGAGACCCGCGCGCCGCTCACGCTCAAGCGGAAGCCGGTCGGTGCGCCGGTGAGCTTGGGGTTGTCGGAGAGGGAATTCTGGGTCTTGGCCACGCACACGGGCAGGTTGCCGAAGCCGAGGTTGGTGATCTGCTTGATCTCGCGCTCCGCCTCGGGGGAGAAATCCACCTCGGCGGCGCCATACAGGCGCTCTGCCAGGCAACGCACCTTGTCCTCGATTGGCATCTCCAGGGGGTAGAGCGGGGTAAGCTGGGAGGGCTCGGCGCAGGCGGTCACCACCTGCTCGGCCAGCCCGAGACCCCCCGCACCGCCCGATTCGCGATAGTCGGTGATTGCCGCCGGCACACCGAAGTCCTGGCAGGCGGCAAGGATGTCCTGCAGCTCGCTCGGTTCATCGTCGAGGAAGCGGTTTACCGAGATGACCACGGGAATCCCAAAACGGCCGAGGTTCTCGACGTGTTTGCGGACGTTGGCGATGCCGTGCAGCGCCAGGGCGCGCCGAGTTACCACCAGCACCACGGCGGCGGGGGCCATGCCACCAATGCGGCACTTGATGTGGAAGAACTTCTCCGCCCCCAGATCCGCGCCAAAGCCCGCCTCGGTTACGATGTAGTCGCCTAGCTTGCGCGCCAGCTTGGTGGCCGCCAGAGTGCTGCAGCCATGGGCAATGTTGGCGAAGGGTCCGCCGTGCACCAGCGCGGGTACACCCTCGAGGGTCTGTACCAGGTTGGGGTGCACGGCGTTTTTCATCAGCGCGGCCATGGCCCCCTCCACGCCTATGTCTCCGGCGCGCACCGGTTTGCCCAGGGAGTCGTAGCCGACGATGATGGCGGCCATGCGCCGCTTGAGCTCGGCGAGGTCGTGGGACAGCCCCCAGATGGCCATTATCTCGGAGGCGGCGGTGATCTCGAAGCCGTCCTCGCGCATTACCCCGTTCACACCGCGCCCTTCGAGGCCGACGAGGGTGCTGCGCAGCGAGCGGTCGTTCATGTCCATGACCCGCTTCCACACCACCTGGCGCGGGTTGATCTCCGGGGTGCCGCGGTGGTGCAGATGGTTGTCCACCACCGCGGCGAGCAGGTTGTGGGTGGCGGAAACCGCGTGCAGATCGCCCGTGAAGTGGAGGTTAATCTCCTCCATGGGTAGGACCTGGGAGTAACCACCCCCCGCGGCCCCGCCCTTGACCCCCATGCAGGGCCCGAGCGAGGGTTCGCGGATGGCGCACAGGGTACGCAGACCCAAGTGGGCGATGGCCTGGGTCAGCCCGATGGTGGTGGTGGTCTTGCCCTCGCCAAACTTGGTGGGCGTCATGGCGGTGACCAGGATCAGCTTGCCGTCCGGTCGGTCCCGCAACCGCTCCAGGATACCCAGGGGCACCTTGGCGATATGCTTGCCATACAGGTGGAGGTCGTCGGCGCCGAGACCGAGCGTCTCGGCGATCTCGACAATGGGGCACAGGCTCGCCTCGCGGGCGATCTCGATGTCCGTTCTCATGAACGCGTCCCGCCTTAGATCAGCGCGCCACTGGCGGGCCGAACGCGCCCAGAGCCCCTACCAGAGACTCGGCACTCAGGATGTGCTGATTGAGGAAGTCCAGGAACAGCCGGACGTCGAACAGGATATGAATGCCCGGAGGTGCCGATTCGCCGAACCCCTGATCCGACACCAGGGTGATATCGTCCCTGGCCACACCGCTGCGCGTGGAGAGCTCGGCGAGGATGCGATCGCGGGACAGGGTGCCGAGCTCCTCCCCGGAGAGCTCCCCGGCGAAGGTCATGGCGTCCTCATCCAGGGGGGTGGGAACCCCGAAGCAGTGGTCGAGGCCCAGGTGCTCGCGCAGCCGCTCGGCGACCAGGGCAAAGGCATGGGTGACCAGGGCCACCTGATAGCCCATGGTCTTCAGAGTCTGAATCAGCTCGAGGGTACCCGGCGTGGGGCTGGTGGCTGCCGCCAGCTTCTCCACCACCTCTAGCGGTAGTCGCTCCAGGCGCGCGAGCGCCGCGGCGAGGCAAGCGCGGCTATTGCCTTGGGGATAGATGGCCCGGAAAGCCTGTTCGTCGATCCCCGCCGCGCGCAGGACCTCTGTGCGGGTCGCCCCGTCCATGAAGCTGCCGCCGAATTCGAAGAGCAAAATGCGCTTCTTCTTGTTGAACACATCCCGGTTCTGGAACAGGGTTTCGATGCCGAGCTCCGCCATGTGCGCATGCAGTGTGGCTTGCAGGTTTACAAGCGGCAGGGTGCTGCGGCTGATATCGACCAGGAGCTCCATCAGGAAGATGCTTTCCCGGGCGATCATCTGCGAGAACTCGATGTTGACGCGGTGGCTGCGCAGGCGTTCCGATACCGCGGCAATGATCCCAGGACGGTCTCGGCCGACCAGGATCAGGAGCAGGTTGGTCTTTTCCGCGCTGCGGGCAACGGGCTGATACTTGTCGAAGCGCAGATCGAGACCTGTCCGTTCTGAGATTTCCGCAACCAGGTGCTCGAGCTCCCCCACTGAGGTATCGGAGTCACTGAAGTCCACTACCAAAAACAGGGTGAACAGGCCATGCAGCACGTCCTGGCGCAGGTCGATGATATTGCCGCCGCGCTCGGCGATGGGTGTGGTGACCTGCCTGACCAGACCAACCGCGTCGGGACCACTACCAAAAAGGATGTAGAGCTTCTCGTTCATCCGTCCAATGCTCTGGGGGTTGGGAGGATGGGGCATGGTTGCCCAAAGGATGGCCGCCCACAAGCTCAAACCGCCGGAGGAGCGGCTATCGCACCCCGCCCCGCAGCCTCGCTGAGTCGCCCCGTGCGCAAGGCCGCGAAAAAGGACATTCCCAGGCTTCGGCAGTCGTGACGGCGGGCGGCGTGAGGGCCCCGTCGTCGGGTACCACGGGGCCAGTCTCGCTCAGTCTCTCGGAACCAGGTCCCGGTAGGCATGCCAGGTGGCGTGCCCCACCAGTGGCATGGTGACCAAGAGGCCGAGGTAGAAGGTGGCGATGCCTACGCCGACGAACATGACGATGAGGGAGGCCCACAGGGCCATGGCTTGCCAGTTGCGACGGGTCACTTCAAAACTCGTACGCATGGCAGTCAGTAGATTCACCTGGCGGTCCATCAGCATCGGTGCAGTGACTACGCTGATACTGAAGGTGAATGCAGCGATCAGGCCCCCGACAATGACACCGGAGAAGAAGAACAGCGGGCTCTTCCCGGAGAGGAAGACCTCGGGGATGAAATTCTCCCAGGTGGGAATCGGCCGAGCATAGAACAGGGCGAAAATCAGCAGCGCCGCCAGGATCCAGACCAGCACGACCATCAGTAATGCCAGCCCCATCGCCGAGAGCTGCACCTCGTTCTGTTTCCAGGCCCGCCAGGCTTGGCAAAACTCTACCTTCTCCCCTCTCTCAAGGGCGGTACTGATGCGGTAGAGTCCGATGCCCAGCAGGGGCGCGATCAGGAAAAACCCGGCAGCAAGCGGCGGGATGATGAAGAATGTCTTGCCGTAGATGAGCCCCAGCGTTAGCAGGTAACTGATGACTACGAAGACCGCCCCATAGCTGAGGCTGAATTTGGGGGCCTTGCGCAGGTCCTTCCATCCCTTGGCCAACCATTCCCAGGGATGGTCCAGTGTCACCTCGTTGACCCGCAATGGTGCTATGGCCTCCGGCCGGACGCTGACTACTTCGCTCACTTGATGTTCTCCTCGTCTGATTATTCTGAGATTCTACGATCCACTGGGGACTCTTGTCAGGGTTGCGAAATCCTCAGCCACGGCACGGGGGTCTTGGGGCGGGCTGAAGATCGCCGCCAAACGCCCTTGGGGGTCGATGAGTATGATCGTCGCTGAGTGGTCCACCAGGTAGCCTAGGGCGGTATCCTGCCCCTCGGCTCGCGCATAAAGGATGCCAAGCTGGTCGGTCAGGGCGCGGATCGAGTCGTGGGGACCCGTCGCCCCACGGAATCGGGGGTTGAAGTAGCGCACATACTGGCCGATCTGCTCGGGGGAATCCCGTTCCGGGTCGACCGAGACGAAGACGAAATCCGCCTTCCCCGCAGCCACATCCGCGCCGAGTAACCGCTCGATCTCCTTGTAGGTTGCCAGGGTGGTGGGGCAGACGTCGGGACAACGGGTGTAGCCGAATGCCAGGAAGGTCCAATGACCGCGCAGGGTTGCCTCCGTGAACGGGGTTCCATCCTCGGCGGTCAGCGCGAAAGGCTTGAGCAGCCGGGGTTGGGGCAGGGCGACGCCGCCGCTTTGCATCATCGGGGCAGGCGGTTGCCGGAGTCCTCGCTCGAAATAGCTCAAGCCGAACCAGAGGCCGGCGGTAACGGCGGCAATGACCACCAGGGGTGCGAGCCGTGCTAGAGGACTGGGGGGCGATGGTATGTGGGTGGGGCTCACTACGGCGTGTTCTGCTCGAGGGGCTGAGGAGCAATCCTAGAGTATGGCTATGGCGTCGGCCAAATAGTGGTCGACCAGCAACGACGAGAACAGGAGCGTGAGGTAGACAATGGAATAACTGAAGGTTCTCATGGCCTGGCTTTCGTCGGTGCTGATGAGCAACTGCAAGGCGCGGTAAACGAAGCCGGCGCCGAGGATCAGGGCGCCGGTGAGGTAAAGGGTGCCGCTCATTTGTGCGCTGTAGGGCAACAGGGAGACCACCACCAATAGAAGCGTGTAGACCAGGATTTGGCGTTTGGTGAAACCAACCCCGTGGGTTACCGGGAGCATCGGGATGCCCGCCCGCGCGTATTCATCTCTTCGCTTGATCGCCAGCGCCCAAAAGTGGGGTGGGGTCCAGACAAAGATCAGTAGCACCAGTAGGAGGGCGTGCAGGTGGACCTCGCCGGTCACCGCTGTCCAGCCTAAGAGTGGCGGAGCGGCACCGGCCAGGCCGCCCCAGACGATGTTCTGGGGTGTGCGCCGTTTCAATAAAAGGGTGTAGATGCCCGCGTATCCGATCAGCGCGCAGAAGGTCAGGAGTGCCATGAGGCCATTGACCAGGGTGCCAAGGATGAGCATCGAGAGGGCGGTGAGGGCCGCGGCGAAGGCAAAGGCACGGCGGGCATCGAGGTGACCGCTCGGGAGGGGGCGGTCACGAGTGCGTTCCATGATGGCATCGATGCGCTGGTCGAGCACATGGTTGAGGGCCGCGCCAGCGGCTGACCCCAGACCGATACCCAGGAGCCCAAAGACCAGCGTTGGCCAGGGTACCAGGTTGGGGGTGGCGAGCAGCATACCCACCAGCGCCGTGAATAGGATCAAGCCGACCACCTTTGGTTTGGTCAGCTCGTAGTAGCGCCTCCAGGTAACGACCGGATGCGATTCGAGGACGATCTCACTGGTGGCCATACTGTGCCCCCTTGATCCAGTTCTTGGATGCCTTCAGCAGGCGCTCCATGTCTTTGAGCACGTCCTTGGGTGGGGCCTCGGGTGCATAGCGCATCATCAGCCTTCCCAGGGGGTCGAGGATGTAGATTCGGTCTAGGGGCGCCTTGTCTGGGCCGAGCTGGGGTAGAAGGATGCGGGTGGCCTCGGGTGAGAGCAGTGCCACTTGGGTTCCGGCGAGGTCGCCCGCCAGCTTGGAGGAAGGTGGCGATGGGCCGGTCAACAACAGCAGTCGCTCAACACTCAGGCGACTTTCGCCGAGGGCGAGGCGGATCTGCCGGACCTCACCCAGCTTGTTTTCGCAGGCCGCGGTGCAAGGGGACTGGGTCAGGAAGACCAGCGTCCAACGACCCGAGAGGGCGTCCATGGCGAAGGGCGTGCCCTCTGGAGTGGAAAGGGCACGGTCTGTTGGAAGCGTTACCAGGGGCTCAATCAGCTCCCCGCGATTGCTGCGACCCGCCGGAAGGTACTCGGGATTAAAATACAGGAACCAGGCGGCCAGGACGGGCAGGGCAAACACGATCAGCAGTGCCCACAAGGAGCCCAGTCCGCGCTTGGTTGGGGTCGCGGTGCTCATGTCGCCCCGTCCTTCGCAGACCCCAGCGACAGGCGTAGGTAAAGGACGGACGCGATCAGCGCGAAGGCGAACCACTGGAGCGCATAGCCAATGTGCATCCCCTCCTTGGGGGGTTCCTTTGGCCAGTGGCGCTGGAAACCGGTGGTATCCGCTGGGCTCTGGAGGATCACGAAGGGTTGCACCGGGTAAGGAGCGCCTGCGGCAAACAACTCCACCGTGAGGTAAGGCCAGCGTTTGCCCCAAGCCGTTGCACCGCGGTTTTCGCGCTCCAGGACCAGGGCAGGGGGCGAGGGCGTGCTCACCTCACCGGTGACTTCGATAGTCCCCGACGGTACTTCCACCGAAGGAAGAAGTCCTGGGCCAACATCGGGGACCCAGCCGCCGTTGACCAGAACGCGGACATCGGAACCGGCGATTCGCAGCGGTGTGATGACGTGGAAACCGCTGCGACCGCCCTCCCGGCGATTCTCGATGAAGATCTGCCGCTGCGCCTCGAGCACACCCTCTACCTGAACCCGCCGGTAGCGCAACGGGGCGACGTCAGCGACCAACGAGTCGATGCGCAGCGGCGGCAACACCGAGCGCTCGCTCGCGGTATCCGCCTGTTCCCGCTTCTGCTCGGCACGCTCGAGCTGCCAGAACCCCAGTGCCAGAAACATCGGAACGGGGACGGCCAGCAGCAGGGTGGGCCACAGCCGGAAGCGAAATCCGAATTCGCCAAATCGCATCGGGGTGCTATATTCGTGACAGGGTTACACGCCTAATCCAGCGTGTAGCATCGACCAACCAACCAAGCCTGAAACGGAAACCGCCATGGACCTGTTCCTCAAGATACCTGTTCTGCTCGTACTGGGGTTTATCGTCTTCTCACTGGCGGAGGGGATGTATTTTCTGGCCAAAGACGACGGTGATGTCACCAAGACCCGTGTTGTGCGCGCCCTGACGATCCGCATCGTGTTGTCGCTCTGTCTTTTCGGGCTGCTCATACTGGGCTACCTATTCGGTGTGATTCAGCCCCACGCCTAGACACTAAATTAATGGGCCGGGATCAACCGGCCCATCGGGTTAGCAGTGCAAGAGCGGCGCCGAGCCGCTCGGAGTTGCGGTTGGCTTGTTGTTACAGCCAGTAAACGAAAACAAAAAGCCCAAGCCAAACCACGTCCACGAAGTGCCAATACCAAGCCACCGCCTCAAAGGCGAAGTGGTTGTGTGGCGAGAAGTGCCCCTTGATGGCGCGGGCCAGGATTGCCATAAGCATGATAGCGCCGAGGGTGACGTGGAAGCCGTGAAAGCCCGTCAGCATGTAGAAGGTGGAACCGTAAACGCCCGACTCCAAGGTCAGGTTCAGGTGCTGGTAGGCTTCACGGTACTCATAGGCCTGAAGGGCGACGAATAGAAGACCCAACGCCACGGTGGCCGCTAGACCGCGGACGAGTTGCTTTTGATTATTCAGCTTGAGCCCCCAATGGGCCCAGGTGATCGTTGCTCCAGAGCTCAGAAGAATGAAGGTATTCAGGGCGGGAATACCCCAGGCGTGCATGGTCTGAAAAGGGCCACCCAAGCTCTTGGGACCTGCGCTTGGCCAGTGGGCCACGAATTGGTTGTAAAGCAGTTCGTGAGTGACCCCCAGGTAACCCTCGCCGCCGAGCCAGGGTAGCGCGATGTTACGGATATAGAAGAGGGCTCCGAAGAAGGTCAGGAAAAAGAATACCTCGGAGGCGATGAACCAAAACATGCCCTGGCGAAACGAACGGTCCACCTGGGCGTTGTAACAGTCGCTCTGGTTCTCCTTGACAACGTCCCCAAACCACCCGAAGAACATCACGGCGAGTAGGATGAATCCGGCGAGGATCATCCAACCGCCGAAGGCGATCTTGTTGATGAACAGCGCCGTACCCGCCAGCAACGACAGCACTGACAGCATCGCGATGATGGGCCAGGGGCTGGGCTCCGGGATGTAGTAGTTGGATTGTCCGTGGTCTGCGGTGGTCATGCTGTGTGTATCCTCGTTCGCTGGTCGGTGTATTCGGTCTGGTTCCTCAAGGACCCCTTCGGATTGTTCTATCGGGAGACGACCCTGTCCGGCTACTGGCTAGCGGCTAAAGGTACCTCCTTGTCCACCCGCAACAGATTATAGGAGAGGGTGAGCGAGTCGATGCCCTCCGGCAGATCCGGAGACACCATGAACCGCAGTGGCATCTCCGTCAATTGGTTCCCAGCAAGAGTCTGCTGGCGGAAGCAGAAGCATTCCAGCTTGTTGAAGTAGGCGGTCGCCTGCCAGGGCACGACACTCGGGATGGCCTGACCGGTCACTGGGGATGATGCGCGATTCTCTGCCAGGAAACGTACCTCGTGCATCTCACCGGGGCGCACCCGGAGCTTGCTTTCCAGTGGCCGGAACGCCCAGGGAAGCTCTGGGTGAACCGTACCGTCGAACTTTACCGTCACCCAGCGATCCGTGACCCTTTCATCGCTGCCGGAATTCGCCGTCTGCGCACCCGCATTCGAACGTTGCTCGACCGACTGAATGCCGGTCAGCTGACATAACAGCCCATAGAGCGGCACCAGGGCGAAGCCGAAACCGAACATGCCGATCGCCAACCCGGATAGCAGGACGAGGGTGCGGCGGTTCTTTCGCCTCTGTTCGGCAGCGTTCATCCGCCGATACCCATGGCAACGCGGTAGAGCCCCTTCCAGAACGGGATCGAGGCGACGAATACAAACAGCACGAAACCCGCGAGCATCCAGGCGGTACGCACATTCTTGCGCCGTTGCTCGGCGGCTATGTCAGCTCTGGTCATGGCCGCTCTGTGGGGCTGGCGACTTCACGCAAAACAGTTGAGGAGGAAAGGAGACGCCGGGAGCCTCGCCATGGCTGAGTTGGGGCTCCCGGCGTCGTACTTATCTACTTGGCAAGTTGCGGGGCCGTGGTCCAGCTATGGAACGGCGGCGGGGAGGGGAGCTCCCACTCGAGTCCCTTGGCGCCTTCCCAAACCCGAGCGCTGGCCTGTTTGCCGCCCCGTATGGTCTTGATGACGATGTAGAGCAGCAATAGGTGGCTAAGACCGAATACCATGGCGCCGACGCTGGAAACGAAATTGAACTCGGTGAACATCACGTTGTAGTCGATGATCCGCCTGGGCATACCCGCTAGCCCGAGGAAATGCTGCGGGAAGAACGTGATGTTGAAGCTGATGACGTTGACCCAGAAGAAGATCTTTCCCAGCTTCTCGTCGTACATGTGCCCCGTCCATTTTGGTAGCCAGTAAAAGATCCCGGCAAAGAGACCGAACACGGCGCCCGGCATGAGTACATAGTGGAAGTGGGCCACTACGAACATGCTATCTTGATACTGCATATCCGCGGGTACCACCGCCAACATAACCCCGGTTAGACCACCAAATGTGAACATAAAGAGGATGCCCACGGCGAACAGCATCGGAACCTCGAAGCTCATCGAGCCCCGCCACATGGTAGCGATGTAGTTGAACACCATCAGCCCCACCGGAATGGAAATGATGATGGTACCGATCATGAAATAACTCACGGCGCCGAGTGACAACCCGATGGTGTACTGATGGTGGGCCCAGACCACCATACCAATACACATGATGGCAATCATGGAGCCGACCAGAGACTTGTAGCCGAACAAGGGTTTCCGGGAGAAGGTTGGGATGATAGCGGCCAACACGCCGAACGAGGGCAGGATCAGGATATAGACTTCAGGATGCCCGAAGAACCAGAACAGGTGCTGGAAAAGCACCGGGTCCCCGCCGCCCGCGGCGTTGAAGAAACTGGTGCCGAAGTGTCGGTCGAACAACAACATGGTCACCCCACCGGCCAGCACGGGCACCACCAGAATCAGCAGGAAGGCGGTGACCAGCCAGGTCCAGACAAAGATTGGCATGTCCATCAATCGCATGCCGGGCGTGCGCATGTTGAAGATGGTGACGATGATGTTGATGGAGGCGAGGATCGAGGAGATGCCCAGAAGGTGGATGGCGAAAATCAGGAAGTCCATGGACATGCCGACCTGCAGCGAAAGCGGCGGATACAGGGTCCAGCCGGTGTTGATCTGGCTGCCACCACCGGGGAAGAAGGGCACGACGAAGGACAGGATGAGCATGGTGGCCGCTGCCGGCAGAATCCAGAAGCTCAGGTTGTTCATGCGCGGCAGGGCCATGTCCGGTGCCCCGATCATCAGTGGGATCATCCAGTTGGCCAGACCGGCCGCGGCGGGCATCACCGCCCCGAAGATCATGATCAACGCGTGGTTGGTGACGAGGTTGTTGTAGAGGTCAGGCTCCAAAAGCTGGAGGCCGGGGATGAACAGCTCCATGCGGATCAGCATGGCGCTGGCGCCGCCAGCGAACAGCATGGTCAGGGCAAAGATAAGGTACATCGTCCCGATGTCCTTATGGTTGGTCGAGAACAGCCAACGCTTCAGCCCCTTGGGCGGACCGTGATGATCGTGCTCGTGACCGTGGGCCAGGGTTGCGGTGCTCATGGATCTCTCCTCCTAGTTCGCGGAATCAGCGGGCGGCCTTGACTGTGGCGGGCTGAACGACGTCGCCGGTATTGTTCTCCCAGGCGTTGCGCTCGTAGGTCACGATGGCCGCGATCTCGAGGTCGGTCAGCGCATTCCAGGGTTGCATGGCGGTACCCTGTTTGCCGTTCAGTACGATGTTCAGGTGGTCTGCAATGGGCCCAGTTGCCACCTTGCTGCCCTTCAGGGCCGGGAAGGCGGGCGGCAGGCCCTGGCCGGTGATCTGGTGACAGGCGGCGCACTTGGTGTTGTACAGGCCCTGGCCCTTCTCCATCAGCTCATCCTTTGACCAGGTCTTATCGGACGAGGCCTCGGCGGCGGCGGCCAACTTAACCTGCTGTTGTTGCCGAACCCACTCCTGGAATTTTTCGGGCGAGACCGAGGCCACCACCAGGGGCATCCGCGAGTGCCAGGTGCCGCAAAGCTCGGCGCACTGACCGGTGAACTCGCCCTCTCGATCCAGCTCGGCCCAGGTCTCCATCACATACCCAGAAATGGCGTCCTTCTTAAATCCAAGCGCCGGCACCCAGAAGGCGTGGTTCACATCGGCCGAGGTGTGCAGGAAACGGATCTTGGTGTGGGTGGGCAGCACCAGAGGGTTGTCCACGGCCCGTAGATACTTGTCCCCGGACTGGTCTTTGGGCACATAACGGCTCTCGATCTTGATGCCGTGGTCCAGATACTCAAACTCCCACCACCATTGGTGGCCAACCACCTTCACATCCATGAGCTTCTCGCCCTTGGGTATCACCCAGATCTTCTCCAGGGTCTTCTGGGCCGATCCCGCGATGGTCAGATCCACACCGAGAACGAGTCCCGGCACGATCACCCACGACCAATTGCCGAACCAGGTCTCATGGAATTTCTGATCGGCGGGATAGCCGCGGCTCTTGCGGTGGTAGTACAGGGAGTAAATGAGGACCGCGAACACGATGATCATGAGGATCGTCGCGATCTTCATCGTTAGCATGTGGACGTCGTAGATCTCTTGGGCGACTCCCGCAGCCGGTTGCGGAAAGTTCACGCCGAGCTCGGCACTGGCGCCCCCCGCCCAAGCGGCAAGCAATGCAGCCAGGGCCACGGATTTCGTCATTTTCATCAGTCCAGGCATCAGGTCTAAGCCCCCTTCGTAATCATACTTTTTCACTGGCGGTGTCGAGCCCCTCGGGTAGCGGTGTGGTCCTGGCAAACGTCGGGCTCAGGCGAAAGCTGAGCCTGGCGCGCAGATCCTCCGCAAGCTGCAGCCGCTCGCTCTCCACCAGCGTCTGGGCGATCTCGAGCCCATGTCCGTGGCACTCGAGCAGCAAGCGGCTCGGATACCACCCCCGCGGGTCCTGGCGCAGATTCACCCGCGTCCAATGCCGCGGAAGACGGTGGATCTCGGTGAGCAATCGCCGCCCTCGGAGGATGCGAAGATCGTTGCCCTTGATTTCGATCACCTCGCGGCCCGCGCTCCAGCGCGCGCTGGCGTAGATTCCCGCCCCAATGGCGATCAGCTCTAGACCAGCGAACGGCAGGACCAACCAGGCGCCCTGGGCGGCGAAATAAGTGCCAACCGCCGCGACCGAGCAGGCCAGAAATCCAAACAACCGCTTCATCCACACCCAACTGAGGGACCCGTTGGGTTGGATGATGAAGAGGGAGTCTCCGGAATCGAGCTCGTGGCGGATCACCATGGTTCGGTCCCTCCTCGCGGCGGTGAGCGTATCGTCAGTTTGGGGCCAAGAGCGGTGGCGAAACGCCCGTTACGACCCTCGTTGCCCCGGGTCGCCTGCGCGAGGCCGAAGGATGATCGAAAGCAAGGAAAAACGCAACATGTCTTGATCTAGATCAAATCATTAGAAAGTTAGCGTTTGCTTAAATATCGAAAATCCTGCATAAAGATCGGGCAACGATCTTAGGGGGGCGCAGGTGAGCGCGGCGGTTGTTCGGCGGGTCTTGCTGCCCGGGGGCTGCCCTTTCCAAGGCGCCACCGGACCAGGTGTTTCACCAGCGAATCGGTGCTCCAGCCCTTCTTTGTGATGATCCCACCCACCGCGCTGTCTTCCCCGACGACCGACGCCTGCCAGGACTGGCCCATTGAGCATGCCCTGCGTGGCCTTTGCGAGGCCGGGTATGCGGTGGTGCCGGGTTTTTTGCCCGTAGGACTCTTGAGCGGGCTGCGCGAAGAGGGACTCGCTGCCTGGGAGGAGGGGAGGTTTCGGCCCGCCGGTGTGGGGCGCGGGTCTGGCCTGCAGGTGCGGCCCCGGATTCGTGGCGACCAGGTGCTCTGGCTGGACGAGGCGCCCATCGGCGGGGTACTCGAGCGGCTTCGGCAGGGGTTGGAGCTGCTGCGCCTGGCGGTGAACCGGGCGCTTTTTCTGGGGTTGGTCGCCTTCGAGGGGCACCTCGCCGTCTATCCCCCGGGGGCCTATTACGAGAAGCATCTCGATCGGTTTCGCGATAGCGATCTGCGGACGCTCACCTGCGTGATCTACCTCAACGAAGCCTGGTCCCCGGGAGACGGGGGGGAGCTGCGCATCTACCTCGATCGGGAGGCGCCGTCGCCTTCTCTCGATGTGATGCCGCAGGGCGGCACGTTGGTGGTTTTCCTCAGCGGGGAGTTCTTCCATGAGGTGCTCCCCGCACGCCGGCAGCGCCTTGCTGTGACCGGCTGGTTCAAGCGCCGTGAATAGCCGGCAATTCAAGTCGGGGCGCTCCAGCGGCTCGATCAACAACGCGCTTGCTACGGTTTTCGGCCCGTGTCACTATCGAAACGTTTAAGCGGAGGCGACCCTCTCCGCTTGGCAGACTAGACCTCGGAGTGCGGTATGGTGGAAGACAATCCCCCCACAGTGCCTAGCGAACAACCGGCGTTGTCTCCCGATCCTGTGGCGAACGCGGTGGGGAATGCGCTCGATCGTTTCGCGCGCAGCTTCGAGACCAGCGCGCGGCGCTGGGAATTTGTCGTGTACCCCGCGCTGTTTGCATTTTCCATCCTGGCAACCTACGGTTTCTTTCTCATCTATAGCCTGACGAAGGACATGAGCACCCTCGCCCAGCACGTGGACCCCCAGATGGCGGCGAACATGGGGGCAATGGCGGAGCATATCGGGGCGATGTCGGACAACATGGACCTCATGCGCCAGCAGATCCAGAAAATGGCCAACCACATCGACCGCATGGACACCAACATCGCTATCCTCAATACCTCGGTGGGGCAAATGAGCGAGAACCTCGACCGTATGGAGACCCACACCAGCACGATCTCGCAGCAGCTCGATACCCTGCACCCCATTCTGGCCAATATGCAGTTGATGACCGATGCCATGGGACGCATGACCCTCAGCACCGGGATCATGTCGCGCGAAGCTACCCAGATGGGAAGGCCGATGTCCTTCATGAACCAGTTCGCCCCCTGGTAGCGGGCCAAGGAGCGGGAACCGGTCTTTTGACGCTCTGATCCCAGCGGCGGCGATTTGATCGGCCGCTGTTGTTCCGCCCCGGTATCAGGCCGGGGCGGTAATAACCACAAAGCGTTGCAGGCTCCAGGTCCCCAGCAGCAAAGCGAGTCCAAGCACCGCGAGGAAGATCTCCCAGCCACCCTGGCGGTAGATCAAGGTCGGGAGCCAGACACCCAGGCTCCCCCCCAGATAATAGGCCGCGATGTAGAGGCCGTTGACCACACCGCGATGATGCTCGTTCAGGTGGTTCACCTGTCCGGAGAGGCGGGTGTGGACCAGAAACATGCCCCCGCAGAACAGGAACATGGCCAGGTAATGCCCAGTAACGGAGGGGAGGGCGAACAGCATTAACCCGCTGGCGTAAAGGCCGATCCCCAGCCCCGACGCTCGTGCCTCGGAGCCCACCGCCTCGCAGATCGATTGCGATCCCAGCGATACCGCAACCCCGGAGAGATAACCCCCATAGGCAAAGCCGATGGCGGTGGCGGTGATGGCGGGGTCCAAGGCGGCGAGACGGAAGGGTAGGAGGTTCAGGAGTCCGGCGAAGACGAAGAATACGCACAGGATGGCGAGGTAGGCGTAGATCAGTCCCCTCTGGCGCAGGACCTCCCGAAAGACCTTCGGGGTGATCTTGGCATAGCGAGTCCGGCCGGTGGGGGCCACACGACCCGCGGCCAAGGCCACGAGCAGTAGCGGAAGTGCCCACATCCCCAGTGCGATACGCCACCCGTAGTTGGCGGCCACCAGTCCGCTCACTGCCCTGCCCAAGAACCCCCCGACAATGGTCGCGGAGACGTACCAGGCAAGTGCCTGACGGACCCTGCCCGTGGGCGAGGAGGAGGCCACGAAGGTCATCAGTGAGGTGAACAGGGCGGGTAGGGCCAGTCCTTCCACGGACCGAAGGCCCAGCAGCCACCCCCAGCTATCCACCATCGCCAACCCTGCCTGGCACGCGGCAAGGACCACAGTGGCGGTGACCATCAGGGCGCGGACCGACATTCCCTCGAGCAGGTAACCATACACCAGGGGGGCCGCGGCCAAGGGTAGCAGGGTCACCGTGATCAAGAGCGAGGCGTCCGCCGCGGTCTGGCCGAACGCATCGGCGAGGGCGGGCAGCAACGGCTGCGGTGCGTACAGGACGCAGAAACCGAGCAGGGTCAGGAGCAGAACCGCGGCGGCTGGCCGCGGCGACGGGGTCCCCCTCACATCCTGGCCGTTCGGCTTCTGGGTCTGGGCGAGGTTGCTAGTGGAGGAAGAACCACAACCGCAGTGGCCCGATCTGGATCTCCTGTCCATCGTGAAGGGTCATCGGCTCGTCTCCGACTGGCACCCCATCCACCTGGACGGGCGCAGAGGCACGCCGAGCGTCGAGGACATAGGCGGGGCCCTCCTGGCTGAGCGTGATCTCGCCATGATCCCCACGGGTCAAGCGGCTGCGCGGTTTGTCGAGGGGCAGAACGCGCCCAATCCTCGGGCCGTTCAAGATCTGCAGTGCTGCAGTCAGGGGGCCAGGCTCCTCGGCGGGGGGCGGACTTGCCGCCAGGGGCTCGGGTGGGGTGGGCGGCTCGGGTACCGGCGGGGGCTCTGGGGTCAGCGCCTCCAATCCGTCCTCGGAATATAGAAATTGCTGGTCGCCGACCGGGAAACTATCCCCGTGATGAAGGAGGGTGTCCTGGCAGGGTTGTCCATTGATGCTGATGGGGTATTCCGCATCGAGGGCACGCAGCCGGTAGCCGTCCGCCGTTTGCAGGATCTCAGCGTGCTTCGATGCCACCGCTAAGCTGTTGACGTGGATATCGCATTCTGGATGGCTGCCGATGACCAGCCTCTCGGCCTCGATCGAGTGGGTCGCGACGGGCGATCCCCGAAATGCGAGGGTCAGAGTGGGCATGGCGGGCGCGGGGAGCGATGGACCGGTCTAGTGGGCCGCGAGCGCAATCTCGGCCGCCCACCCAAGCGGGGCGGATCGCCCCAGGCGAGCCTTCGCCGCAAGGGTGGGCCGCCTGAGCCGATCAAGGTGTGACGATGGTGAGACCGGCAGTCACCCAGTCCTGCATGCCGCCCCGGTACCACTTCAGCTTGCTCGCCGGATAACCCATCTTGACCAGGGTCTGGATATTGTCGGTAGACTGCGGGCACCACAGACCATTGCAGAACAGCACCAGGGTCTTAGCCCCGGAGAAATCCCAGCCGCTCTGGGTCCGCTTGGCACCGAGCTGCTGGACCAGGATGTCCTCGATTCCCGCGGCCTCATCCGCCGTACCGAACATGCCCGACATCTCTCGGTTGATCCGGTTCCAGGGGATGTTGACGGAGCCTGGGATGGTGCCCCGGGGCATCCAATCCGGGGTGCGGGAATCGATAACCAGGACCGAGGCGTCCCCCGAGCTGCCGCGCCTGAGGTAATCAATCAGCTCCAGCTCACCGATGGTCTCCACCCCGGCGGCCGCCGTCATGGGCTGGATGCAGAAGGGGGGGCAGTGGCGACCGCTCTTGGTGTAGACCTCGGGGATGTGCGCGTCCTTGCTCTCCTCACGGGTGATGACGACCTTCTTGCCGTTGTGCAGGACCTCAACCGCGCCGAGTTGGGGCGCGATCAGGTTCGCCTCACCGGCGACCAAGGTTACCGGCGCGGACAAGGTAGCGATCAAGGCAGCGGCTACGGTGGCGTGAGCAATCTTCATTGGCATTCTCCAAAACATGCGGAATGGGGTCGTACCGGCGAGGGAAGCCGTGATGGTTGAGGCGAGGGATCGTCCACCGGAGGTGGCCGCGTCACTTGATGTAGTCCTCCATCTTCGCCGACTTCTGTTGCAGGGATTGCTCATAGCCAAGCTCGCTCTGCGACTTGGCGGTCTGGGCCAGCTTGGTCGCCGCCTTGTAATCGCCACTTTCAGCGGCCTTCGCCGCATCCTTGAGCATGTTGCCCACGTCGCGCCACTCCCCACCCACGGTGGCGGCCTGCTTCTGGGCGGCCTTCGCCTCGGCCAGGGTCTTCTCAAAAGCGGCCTTTTCGTCCTCCTGAGCCATCGAGGGGCCAGCGGTGGTGAGCATCAGCGTGCCGGCGCACAGGATCGCCATCATCAATTTGTCTGTCATGCGGGTGTCTCCCCAACGAGTTGTCGGTTGCCCCCGCCGCGAGCCGGATGGCTCGGCGGCGGGGCGGTCGCTTGATTACTTGCGGGCACCGGGTCCGTTCAACGGCTGGCCGTTGCTCATGTAGGTGAGGAAGTACTCGAGGTTGCGGTATTCCTCGCCCTCCGGCTCGAAGGCCTTGGCGCGGACCTGCTCGTTACACCCGATGAATCGGCGATGCAGGGTGGCCATCTGGCCCCATTTGGAGCGGTAAACCGGCCAATGGGTGGTGTGACCCAGGGCGGGGCTGAGCATCTCGCTGCGCAGCATGTTGCCGGGGTTCTGGATGTGGCAGTTGGCGCAGGAGAAATTGAGCTGGCCGCGCTTACCGAAGTAGAACTGTTTGCCCTTCTCGTAGGCCTCCAGCGCCCGCGGATCGTCTGTGGGGATTTGCACATTGGTGATTTGCCCGCGCGACTCGAAGGCCATGTAGGCTAGGAGTGACGCCAGCGGGCCGTGCTTGAGGTCGAGAGGCGTCTCACCGTTGGCCTGGCGGCATTCATTGATGGACAAGGGCAGGGTGATCACCATGCCGCGTTCCTTGCTCCAATGCGGGTACTTGCCGGTGATGGCCGGTCCGTCGGGGAAGCAATCCTTGTAGGTCTTACCGTTGGCGAAGGGGGTGTTCCAGAGATTCTCGCCTTCGGAGATGGCGGTCTCGTAGGGCGGGAACTCCTCGATCGCCTCCCAGTTTGCGCGCCCGACCGGATCGATGGCGTAGATACCGTTGGCGAAGTCGTCCTTCGGCACATTCGGGAAGCGCTGGGCATAGAAAGACTGGAAGCGCTGCAGATCCTCCTGAGGTGTGGCTTGGGCGTTCGGCAGGGCGCTGACACCCGCGCCGAACGCGACGATGAGTATAAGGGTCTTTTTCATGTTGGGATAACCTCCTCGGGGCATCGAGCGGACTGCGGGATCAGGTTACAGGGACCAGACGAACTCGACGACCTGGTTGATCTGTTGTTCGGTGAGGACCTGATTTTTTCCGAACGGGGGCATGGCGGAGGCCGGGTTGGCCTTTGTGGCGTCCCAAATCTGCTCGCGCAACTTGTCTTTGCTGGGGTAGCGGACCTGCATGGCCACCAGTGGTGGGCCAATGGTGCCAGGGGATTCACCGCCCGGGATCATGTGGCAGGCGATGCAGTTGCCGCTTGCGCGATCCATGGCGAGCTTTTTCCCCTGAGCCAGGGTTTCCGCCGGGTTGGGCTGGGCGGGGGCGGTAGCCGCAGCGGTCGCAGCGGTCGCAGCGGCCGCGACTGCTGCCGCGGGGACCGGGGCCGCAGGTGCCGCCGCCGGGGCGGTCGTCGTCTCGCCAGCGGGCTCCTTCTGGGGAGACGATTTCGTTGCGGCCGCTGGCTTGGACTCCTTCTTGTTCGCTGCCTTTTTGTCGGTTGCCGTCGTTTCGGCAACCGCAATCGGTTGTGCCGAGAGAGCACCAGTCCCCGCGGCGCTCGCCCTCTCGGCCGCCAGCAGGCCCATCGCGAGAGCGGCCATCGCGCTCGCCAAGGTCAAACGTCTGAACTTTGGTTGCATGGTTTCCTCCTGGTTAAAAAGATCAATGATCAGTCGTTATTGTGACAACCTGGTGTCGGGGGCCGGTTCCGGTGTCCCTCCCGGAGCGATTTTATGGTTGGAATCCCAACCGTGATCCTCGCCGCCGGGGTTCCGCTGCCGGGGTTCCGCCACCGCCCGGGTGCGTCCCTCGCCCCTGGTTCCTGGTCCGGGGACTCCGTGAGCGCGCGGCCCCGAAGAGGTACCGAGGCTGTCGCTGCGAGTCCCTGGCGGTTTTTTTCGTTCTCGATTAGTCTAACCGCAGCGCCAATGCGAAACGAAGCACAGTTTCGGCAAGATTTGCCTTCTACCTCGCGCATCGAGACGACCGGCTCGCACGTGCACACTGTTCGCTAAACCTATCAGGAATCGGCATGGTTTTTCCAGATTATTCGGGCGGGAGTATCGTCAATCTCATCGCGTCCGTTGAGCTCGGACTTGGTGGCCGCTCCTCCATCTACCCGCCCTTGCGGGTTCTTGATCCGCAGTGGGTGGCGCAACATCGTAACCTGGTTTTGCTGGTCATCGACGGCCTGGGTTATCGCTACCTGGAGGAGACCGGAAACCACACCTGGCTGTGGGCACAGCAACCCCATCGACTAACCTCGGTGTTTCCATCCACCACCGCCGCGGCCATCACTAGTTTTCTCACCGGCGATGCTCCCCAGCAGCATGCTCTGACGGGTTGGCACATGTATTTCCGTGAGCTGGGCTCGGTGCTGGCGGTGCTTCCGGGGGAGCCCCGGTATGGGGGCTCGGGGCTGCGGCAGGCGGGTGTGGCCCCAGAGATGCTGTTCAATCACCTGCCCTGGTTCGACCGCATCGCCGCGGATAGTTTCATCCTGTCCCCGCGCTCGATCGCAGGCTCAGATTTCAACCGCAGCCATCGGGGCCGGGCACAGATCCTGGACTTTGTGACTTTGGAGGAGTGTCTGCGGCTCATGGCTCGGCTGCTCAATACCGGGAGCAAGAATCGCCGGTACCTCTACGGCTATTGGCCGGCCCTCGATCAGCTCGGACACCTGCATGGCATCGGCAGTCGTCAGGTGCGGGGCCATCTCATGGAGCTGGATGCCCTGCTGGGAGATTTCGTCGAGCGCGTCCGTGGTACCGACACGCTGGTGCTGGTCACGGCCGACCATGGCCTGTTGGACACCCACGAAGCCGCCATCCTCTACCTCGAAGCCCACCCTGGACTGGCTGACACGCTCATGCTACCCCTATGCGGGGAGCGGCGGGCGGCCTATGCCTATCCCTGGCCGGGGCGCGCGGAAGAATTCATCGACCGGCTTGGGGCGGCCTTCGGTGATCGGGTGGAGGTCGTCCCCAGCGAGGATCTGGTGCGTCGCGGCGCTTTCGGTTTGGGCGATCCCAACCCCCGTCTGCGCGAGCGGATCGGCCTCTACACACTCCTGCCGCGGGACAACTTCGTCGTGGTCGATCGGCTATTGGGGGAGCGCGGCTTCGAGCAGGTCGGCGTGCACGGGGGGACCAGCGAGGAGGAGATGTATGTGCCGCTGGTTGCCTGCTCGGTCTAGGCCGGCCCACCGTTGAGCCGCCAGCTCCGTCACTGAATGATGTCGGTCACCCGCCAGGCGCGGTCCTTGAGGGTCATGCGCACGTGGGTGGGGTTGTCCGCGATACCCCCCAGGCGGATCAGGAAGCTATCCCAGCCGTCGAAGAAGGCGAAGTTCACAGCACTCAGAAAGTAGGGTGTGGGTCGGCTGGAGTGCCGGGTAGCGGCCCCGCGCAGCGTATCCATGATCCATTCGAGGCTAATCGCCTGGTCGAGCGCGGAGTTGCCGAGCTGCTTGATCTGGTCGCGCAGCCACGCGAGCGGCGGTGCCCCGGCGGCGCCCGCCGTCAGACCCTCTAATCCGCTGCCGAAGCGCTTTCGGTAGTTTTCGCGCACGGCCTCCAGGTTCACGAGCGGCGATAGCTCCTGCAGATTGTCATTGCCCAGGGCGCCATCGAGCTGGAACATCCGGTAGTACGGCCAGGCGACAAAGGCCAGCACAGCGGCAAGCACGAGCGAGATGAGGGTTTTCATAGCGGCGGCGCGGGCAAGGATTTATCGATGATTCTACCCCCGATAGAAGATCTCGGCACCTGTGGCGAATGGGTTAAGATTGGGGTTGCCGAGAGATGTCATCGCCCCTGCAAGCGAGGTGTGAATTGAACAACCTGACTGAGACATTGGCCCTTACCTTGGGTGCCGGCTGGGCCAGCGGCATCAACCTTTACGCGGCGGTTCTGGTGCTCGGGTTCCTTGGTGTCACGGGCCGGGTGAACCTGCCCGATGGTCTGCAGGTGCTCACCGACCCCCTGGTGATGCTGGCCGCCGGGGTGATGTATGTGATCGAGTTCTTCGCCGACAAGATACCCGGCTTCGACAGCGTTTGGGACACCCTGCACACCTTCATCCGTATCCCGGCGGGGGCGCTGTTGGCGGCCAACGCGGTCGGCGATGTGGGGCTGGGAGCGGAAATTGCCGCCGGCCTGGTGGGCGGCGGCCTCGCGGCGGCGTCCCACGCGGCCAAGGCCGGCACCCGGGTGATGATCAACACCTCGCCCGAGCCCTTCACCAACTGGGCCGCCTCGCTGCTCGAAGACGTGGGCGTGGTCGCGGGCCTGTGGACCGCGCTGAACCATCCGGTCATCTTCCTGGTGGCCTTGGCTTTGTTCCTGCTGTTGCTGGTGTGGTTGCTGCCCAAGGTGTGGCGCGGGGTCAAGCGGGTGTTTGGCTGGCTCCGGCGGCTGTTCGGTGGCCGAGCCGAGCCCCCGGCGGCTCAGTCGGCCCTCAAGCTGCCGGGCCGAACCGATGACACGACCTGAGCGTCCCGGCGCGGGAAGCAGGTGATGCGGACCCATGCCAGCCGGCTCGCGCGGATGAGTGGGACGGCAGCGGGTCAAGGGTCTTGCATCGGACCAAAGGCGTCGCTCCCCAGGGTTGCGGCACGACAGCAGCGACAACCCCGGCACTTCCCCGTCCCGGACCGGCCGTTCGCATCGTTCGGTTTCCGGGCGCACCCCGCTCGTAGCCTGGAGCCGGTCGCCCGATGGCCTCAGGAGCCCTCATGCTGAGGCTGGTACGCAAACGCTGGCCGTTGTTCACCGCGATCGCTTTGGCACTGGTCGCGGGGCTCAGTTCCTGGGAGCCTGGCGCCCTAGTCCGATTCGTCGAGCACGCCTCGGCGCTGGATATCTTCACTCTTGTCCTGTTCTTGGTGTTCTTGTTGCCGCCGCTCTTTGCCCGGCTGCGCTTGCCGGGAGCGGTGGCACTGCTAATCGGCGGGGTGGCACTGGGACCCCACGTCTTCGGCATCATCGACCCTGACGACCACGCCGTGGAGTTGTTCGCCGTCGTGGGTCGGGTATTCCTCATGTTCATCGTTGGCCTGGAGATCGACATGCGGGTGTTCCAGGCCACCAAGCAGCGCTCCATGGGTTTTGGGCTGGCCACCTTTCTGTTTCCCCTGATGGGCGGCGGCCTCGCCGCTTATGCGTTCGACTTCGGCTGGACCGCCGCGCTGTTGATTGGCTCGCTGCTCGCCTCCCACACCCTGCTGGGATTCCCGATCCTGACCAAGCTCGGCCTGGGCAAGCGAGAGCCCATGGCGGTGGCGGCTGGTGCGACCATCTTCACCGACATCGCGGCGCTTCTGGTGCTGGCGGTCTGTGTCTCGATCCACAAAGGGGGATTTTCCCCATTCGGGCTCGCGACACAGGTGTTTCAGTTGGCCCTCTACAGCATCATCGTGCTACAGGGGCTGCCATTGATCGGCCGGTTGTATTTCCGCCGGCATCGCGACGACGAGGGCGCGCTGTTTTCCTTCACCTTTCTGGTGGTGATGCTGGCGGCGGCCGGTGCCCACTTCATCCATCTTGAGGATATTGTCGGTGGGTTCCTCGCCGGCGTGGCGGTCAATCGCGTGCTCTCCGGCTCGGAGGTGCGCGATAAGATCATCCTGATGGGGGAGGGGTTGTTCATTCCCTTGTTTTTCATGGCCATCGGTATCCGGCTCGATCTTCCGGTGTTCGCGGCAACCCTGGTCAACAGCTTGCCGTTTGTCGTCACCATCATCGCGGCGCTCTTGATCGGTAAGCTCGCGGCCGTCCTCAGCATCCGCCGCCCCTTCGGTTACGATTGGCCCGACGCGCTGACCATGTGGTCGCTCACCCTGCCGCAGGTCGCGGCCACCCTGGCGGCGGCGATGGCCGCCTACGATGCCGTCAACGCCGACGGCGATCGGCTGATCACCGAGTCGGTGCTCAACGCCGTGATCGTGCTCATGGTGCTCACCTCCATCCTGGGTCCCGTGCTCACCGAGCGTTTCGGCCGCCAGATGACACAAGAGGAAAAATCGGATGACCCGTCTTAACCGTCTGTTCGCCTTGCCCGTCCTGTTGCTTGTGGGCCTTTCCTTGGCACCCGCGGGTGCAGGGGACAATCAGCCGGATAAGGCAGCGCTGCAGGCCGATCTGAGGAAGATGCGCACGGACACCCTCGATCAGCTCTACCGGGAGAACCCGAAGGCCCGCAAGGAGGTCCGCGCGGCGGCGGGGTACGGGGTATTCAGCATCGGCGGTGCGCAATTGCTTTTCGTCGGCGGCAGCGCGGGAAGGGGCATCGTTCGCGACAATCTCACCGGTAAGGACACCTTCATGAAGGTCGGCAGCGTGAGCGCGGGTCTTGGGGTGGGCTTCAAGGATGCGCGTCTGGTGCTGATCTTTTCCAATCGCACGGTCTTGAAGGACTTCCTGGACAAGGGCTGGACCTTCGGCGGCGAGACCGCCGCCGTCGCGAAGGCCGACGACAAGGGCGGAAGCACCGGAGAGCTAGAATCTCCCCAGGGCATCAAGGTCTACCAGCTCACCCAGACCGGTCTCATGGCAAAGGGCACCGTGGAAGGAACCAAGTACTGGAAGGACGAGGGTCTGAATTAGCCCCTGTCACAGGGCCACGAACCCTTCCCAGCGTCGCGGTCGCGAGCGCGCCCTTGAGGACCCCGCAAGCGAATCCGCTCGCTGGGGTCCAAGTCGCACCCTCACCCTGATTCCCGCTAGGGTAGGCTGGCACTTTGCAGTTTCGGGGTGATAGCCGGGTATTTTGGTGTTCACTCGGCGACGGTCGGATGTATCGCGACCCCGCTCCGTTGGCCGAGCTCGGTTTAGAATCGCGGGTGGTGGGGGTTGA
>Ga0208980_10000187_pt1 | contig 31846 bp, 37 predicted proteins | sample WetSurMetagenome_3_FD_187993 | JGI IMG/M metagenome (GOLD analysis project Ga0208980, IMG submission 187993) | Wetland microbial communities from Twitchell Island in the Sacramento Delta, sample from surface sediment Aug2011 Site A1 Bulk (version 2) | ecosystem: Environmental > Aquatic > Marine...
CTCACAACTGCCTCTGGGGCACAAATGCAACCAAGGCTGGCAGAACTATTAGCTCGCAACCTTGAGGATGTAGGGGGACCCAAGGGTGGAGAGGCACTTTCACAAGCTCAGATATCGAGCCAGTTATTCTCTCGGGCTACAGGAATCGCAGGTTCTACTGAAGAATCTATGTTTGCCAAGGAGCAAGTAGAGCGTCGATTCGCACATATTACTGCAAGTGATTTAGCCAATATGTCACAAGGCCCCACTGCCTATTTAGGTGGCGTTCTCTCTAGTATGATTACTGGTGGTGGGTCTGCCATGCCAGAAGTCTGGGGGGGATCATACCTGGGTTCCAAGGGTATTTCTCCGGGGGCTATACCATCATCCATTGAGGGTGATATAGGTACAAGTGTTCATGCGGGCTTTGCTGAGGAATTAGGGGGAGAGGATATTACCAAGTATGTTTCCAACTTCCAGGGAACAGGTAGAGTTCTTACTGGAAAGATGGATGTTCCTCTAGACATAGCACGGGGTTTTGGCGTTGATGTATTAGACCTAAAGAGTGTACCTGGTCTGTCCCAGGCAACAAGCCCAGCTGAACACCAGGCAATGATTGAGGCGCGTTATCATGGTTCGCTGACTCAGTATGGTACTCCCTACCAAATGCAGGGTTATGCGGATATACGAGCAGCAGAAGGAGTAGCTAATCCTAGAGTTGGTATAGCAGGGTATGACCCCAAAAGAGTAGAGAGACTACGAAGGCTATTCGATATTGAGGCTGCACGTAGCAAGGAGTTGCAGGGAAAAGGTGACCCTGCACTAGCCCAATCCCTGTGGCAAGCTGAACGAGATAAGTTGGTCACTAGGTCGGGTGCAATTACTCCTGAAGAAGAGGCGTTAGCATTAAAGGGTGGGGCCTATACACCAGACCAGCGACAGAAACTTGCTCAAGAGACCGTAGGTCGTGAAGCTGCACGAAATCTGAGTACTATGGGTGTCTATAAGGTACCAGAATCGAGTATGCCTTCAGACTTTGGGGGAATGGGGGCAAGTATTGTAGGAGCACAGGCTGGAAATGTCGAGAAGATGCAAGCCTTTGCTGAAGCTGCGCAACTAGATGTATTGCCAGCTATTGCTAAGGGACTATCAACTCCTGCACAGATTGGTGCCATACAGAATATGTGGCAAGCTCCTCCAGAGGAGGTACGTGCCATCCAAGCTATGACCCAGAAGGGAATCACAGCTATCAGGCGGCAAGAGGTTATGGGGATGCCATCAGCAGAAAGGGCTGCAGCTATGGCTGCAATGGGCATTACACCTCTGCCTAGTACTGCTCCTCTTACAATAAGCACTCCTACGCCTATTGCACCAACCCCTGCTTCAGTGTCTACTGCGATACCTGCAGCAGCGGGTGGTAGTGGGCAACAACCACCCCAAGGACCTGGTACCCCTGCGGCAGCAGCAACGCCAGACCCAATGAGTGTAGGATATGGTCCTCAAGGGAATCCAGTACTTAACTTCTCACTAGGTTTAGCTCCAGGCAGATCCACCATAAATGTAGGGGAAGGTACGGTATCTGTAAAACCAATGGGACAGCCACAAGGCTGGTTGCCCGAGGGGCTAGTAGAGGGATTTAGTAGACTATCAGATTCGCTTACCAAGCATAAGTTACCAGAGAAACTTGAAGAGTTCGCCAAGGGCCTAGAAGCTGCAATCAAGATTCAGGCTGGTGAGGGAAATATACCAGGAAGAGAACTAAGTTCGGCAGAGCGGCTTGCAGCAGCTCGGGACATTGGAGAAATCCGGCGAGCCAAGCCCCTTGTAGACCTACTAACAGGAGAAGCCTTCCGTCAACAGAAGGGCTACTTTGCAGAGGACCTTAGAGCATTCACGGGCACTGCTCCACCAGCTATTCTACCACGGGGAGTATCAGAAGAGCAGGGGAAGATGCTCAATGAGGTATTTGCCCATGGTTCGGGTCTGGTAAGTAGGTCTTATGATGCTTCACGGAGAGCAGAACTAGCCCTTACAGAGTTTGGAACAGAAGAATCTGGTATCTCCAAGATGGGCAAGTTCCAACGTGCCTCAGAGGGATTGGGGTCATTCTTTCAGGAGTTCAGCATTGGTGGTGCAGCTATCCGAATGGCTGTAGTGCAACGCCTTATTAGAGGACAGCCTGATAAATGGGCAGAGCAAGCTCAACCTCTACTGGGTGCCAGTATGGAATACCAGTTGTCACAAGGGATGCCATACGCACAGGTAGCCGATACTACCGCTGGACGTTTAATGCAACAGCAAGCGGGAGAGGCTTCTTATCAGCAGGGTCGTGGTATGGCTGTGTTGCAGATGAAGGCGGGACAGGCAGGAATTAAGGAACAGCTTGGGCTGGTTCCAACTTTTGAGACAGGGCAGACTGTTGGTGGATTTGCCGCTCCTTTATATCAGGGTCTTGGTTCTGGCCTAATAGCGGGTATGGCTGTAACGACTGCTGGAAAATGGTTAGAAAATGCGGGCCTAGCTGCTGCAAAAGGAATAGGCGCAGAGGCTGGTGCGGGAGCAAGAATGCTTGGAGCTGGTACTGCACTTACTGCAGCAGCGCCAGGAATTATAGCTGCAGTAACCCTGGGAACGGCAATGTGGGGCTTTGCGGGACTAGCAAAAGAGCGTTCTGAACCCAGTGAGATTTATAAGCAGATGACCGAGAAAGAAAGGGGTGTGCGAGAGAATCTTGATGTTCTAACTGTAGCTGGAATTAAGGGTGAAGAGTTTGGAACTAAAGAAGCTGCTTATTATGGAATGGGACCTGAGCCTGCCAGTACTAACTTAGGATTAGGCCCTCGTCTAGCAGAGTTAGCAACTTCGATCTATCGGTCTCCCTTTATGCAAGAAGAACGCAAGTTCATGGGGATCTCAAATAAGCAGGGCTGGGCGCCTAATGCAATATGGATGGGCCTGGCTGGAGGCACGAAAGAGAGCGCGGTTACGAAGGCTTCTGAGCCTGGATGGGAAGCGTATAAAGGTACTTCAGCCTATCAAATTGAGAATGCCATTATCACTATTGGTCAAGGTGTAGAGTTTAAGGGCCTGGACGAGACTCAGAAGCTACAGTTATTATCCCTTGGGCAGGTAGCAGGTATTACCGCTGCCCAAGTAGCCCAGGGTGATCCAGCGGCAATGGCGACTCTACAGAAACTAGCACCTATTGCACAACTAGGGCAGGCTGAAGCGTATGCTACTCAAGCGCAGAGGTTTGCAGGTCTCTTTGGACTAGCACCGGGCAGTGATGCACTTAAGGGTATCTTGACCCAGTTTCCTGAACCCAGTAAGTGGGCAGAACAGGGGCGATGGATGCAAGCCGGGCAGATGGAAGCACCCCTGGTTGCTGCCATGCGTAATCCTGCTCTTATTGCAAGAACAGGATATTATGCCCAGAAACTGGTTACTCAACAACCCTGGGAAGTTCAAGGCCCGATGTCAGCTGAGGCAGGATATACAGGAGTAGAACCTTCATTTGGCTACGTTGGGGGAATGGGGCAGCAACCAGCATTTGCTAAGGGTTGGTTTGGTGCTGGAGGAACTACCTCTTGGATGCAAGGACCTGCAGCACGTTGGGCAGGAATCGGTCAGGCATTTGAGCAAGTCCCCGTAGGAGCAGAGAAACAAGGAGCATGGAATGCTCTAGGTACCCAAGCTGCCTACGGTGGTTCTGGTGTCCAAGATACTATGGCCGTACTCCAAAAGGCTATCAGTGCCCTTGTTGCGCCACAGCCATCGGACCTGGCCGCATGGAGAAAGACACCACAGGCCAGTGAGGGATTAAAGGCAGGGATGTCCAACATCCTGATGTCAGGGGCCATGGGTGAGGGGCCATTCTCTCCTGCAGCAGCACAGTTTGCCCAGTATTGGGGAGAACAGTATACGGCTGGAGGACCAGCTCAAGGTGCGCGGGTTAGTATAGCAGAGCAGGTCATTAGTGGAATAGCACCCCAGATGGGCTGGACACAAGCAGAACAGAGAGACCGGCAACTGCAATTCCAGACTGCGGCTAATAGAATAGGAACTGGTCCTGCAACAGCAATAGAGCAAGGAAGGGCTGATCTAGTTAGGGGAGGGTCATGGGGGCAACCTGGCTATGGAGAGGCCGCGAAGGCTTATGCTGATGAATGGGCAGCGACAACAGGAACCAGGGCTAAAGTAGCACCACTGGCACGGAGTCGAGGTGGGGTGGGTACTGAGACAGGACTTTCAGTAGCAGCTACACAGGCCGCAGACATACAAGCAGACCTTGCTGCTAGAGCAGGTTCTGTAGCTGCTATGGAAGCTCTTACTCCTCTTGGCAATCAACTAAACTGGACAAGGCAACAGCAAACGCAGTACGGAGCAGAGTATAGCGCATTACTCCCAAAGATTGGACCACAGGGTGCCTATCAGGCTATTGCTGGTCGGTTTGGCGAGGGCATGAGCTTTGGCCCTGCAGGTTTAGGCTCTAGCTTTGCAGCAACAGCAGTCCAACCTATTGGAGCGCCACAGCAATATGGTGGTCCAGAGATGATGATTCCCAGACTAGCAGGTATGGGAATGAATACACAAATGCTGGAAAGGGGACAAGAGGGTTATGCCTTTGGTCAAACTCAGCTAGGCTTCTCTATGATGTCTAATGGCTTTGGGCTTGGTGATACACTAGCTCAGGGATATGACCTCCTAGCTGGAAAGGGTAAGTACGCTAATCTTCGTGAGCGGTCTTCCTTTGAAGCATTTGGTCCTGGGGCACCCCCCAAAGACATTGGGCCATTGGTACAAGAGCAGATTCAGGGTGCGCCTCAAGGGACAATGGGTATCTTCCCCAGGTTTCAACAGAGAGAGATGGCAATGCAAGGCCAGGTCATGGAAGCTGGCATTGCAAAGCAATCGGCTAATCTAGAGCGGTCCTTTGAGCAGCTCAACTATGAGATGACAGAGTATCTCCCGCAGATGAGGGCCTTGAATAAAGAGCAGAGAGATATGTCTTCCGCTCAACAGGCCAGGGGAGTGACGCACTCACTAGCCAGTCTGGAGATGTCTACCAGACAGCAACTAGAAACCCTTGCTCTTCAGGAGCAGATGTTCAAAGTCAACACTCAGTACCAAAGACAGGAGATGGCAATCTCTCGCCAGCAGTTTGGGGTAACTACTGGCTGGCAGAGAGAGGATATGGCGGCATCTCGCCAGTTTGCTGGATTCCAGTTTGAGTACCAGCAGGGAGAATTAGAACGGAACATTCGTCTCTCGGGTGGTAGGCAACGTGCTCAGTTAATGCGCCAGAAAGAGTATGGGGAAGAGGTCTTCTCTTTCCAGGAAGGGCAGAGAGGGCGAGAGTCCAAGCAATTTGAGACCAGAACTTCTTGGCAAGAGGACCAGCAGAACCGAGAGAAGGAACACTTTGAGGAAGTGACTGCTCTTCAACAGCAAATGTTTGACATGCAGAGGTCACACATTGAAGAGAGGTATGCACTAGAGAAGGGTTACTTGGATGAGCAGATGGGCCAGATTGGGGCCATGAAAGCTCTCCAGGAGAAGCGTACCAAGCTCGAAGAGGAGTACGAAGATAAGAAGAACAAGTGGCAGATGGAGGAACTGAAGGAGACCAAGGCATACTATACCCTGGTTAATGCTTATCAGCGAATGCAGTATGAGGGACAGGTGATTCTTGCCAATAACGCAGCGGCCTTTATCAACTGGCAAGCTACCACTGCCTATGATAAGCTCGGTACAGCATTCGCGGCTTTTATCAACCAAATAATCCTGGCTATGCAAGCTCAGTTCCCAGGATTAAATCTGGAGGGTATTCATTACGAGAGTGCCAATGTCTCGGAAGTGAAGCCAATGAATCCAAAGGAAGTTGAAATCTACAAAGAACCTAAGACAGCTGGTGAGCAGGGTGTGCAAGTCGCTACGTATACTCCAGTAGTCTTGGAAGTAGGTGGTGATAAGTTCGATGCATACTTGCGTGGAGTAGTGAGGACTGAGAATGCCCGTACTACACAGGCTGATACCTGGAGGCCCTACTAATGGCATTCACTCGTGAATGGTTACTTATGACCTATACCAGTACCTTTCTAGCCTTTGAGATTCTGGCAGAGGAATATGGGGGTGGAGAAGTAGACTACCTTCAGCAGATTACTCGGAGTAAGACTGGTACGCTATTGAGGATAAAGGGGGGAGATAAGCGTAGGTTTGCTGGATTTTTAGTACTCAACTCTACGGCTTCAGGAAGTATAACTTATGATGCTCAAGCCTACACTAAGGGACAGCCTAGTGATTTCATAGCCTGTATGGCTCAAGATACCTTACAGGTAAAGAGCTTTGAGGATACTAGCTTCTGGTATGGAGTAATCACTTCCAACTACAATCCCAGGGTTGTGTATGACCTGTTAGGGAAGACACGCATCACCGAGCTAATGATAGAGGAACGATGAGAGCAACTGTAGATGCTACCTCTCGGGCTGCATTCTTCACTACAGACCCTTATCCAGTCATTGAAGCTATAGCTCGACAGCGTAGTATAGACTTTGGGGGAGTTCCCACAAAACTCTCTGCTACATTAGGCGCCGTACCAATGTCTGATGACTTCTATGGTACCTATGTATGGGGGGACTCCTGTGTCTTACCCTATCATTACCTCATTCGCCTTGTGAACTTGGCGACAATAGGGCTATCTTCTTCCTGGTATATGTCCTACACACTAGCACCACAGACACCTGCTAACTGGAACTACACTGCTCTTCCTAATGGACCAACAGTCAAGGCTTGCTGCCGTATTGGAGTCTATCCTAAAGTAGCTACCTACAATGTCTACGTGTGGTATCAGACAGCGGCAGGATTTGTAGTTCGTGCCGAACTGACACCTTCCACAGATACCTGGAGTAGTACTACAGGGCTTCATTACCCAGGGGCCTGTGATGCTCTGGCTATCCATCCTATTAGTGCCTCAGAGGCTATTCTAGTGGGGCATACAGGGACAATTACCTGGCTACAGTATATTAGTTATAGTGGTAGTTGGACTTTCAGTGACCGCTATAACTGTTGGTCCGATGACACTCTAAGTCTTACAGAGGTATACTTCTCCGATGCAGTAAAGATAGGGACACAGACCATTATCTCAGTGAATCTATCTGCTACGGGAGCTGCTCACTCAGTACGCTGGGATGGTTATGGGTTCTCTCAGCCTAGCATTATCTGTGGGGGGAATGCAGACTGGGCAGGATACATGACCCGTATTACGGGGATGGAGGTCTACAATAGTCGTTGTTGGGCAGTAGTATCACGGGCAATAGAAGCATCAGATGTCGTCCCCCAGGCTACACATATCGCCATTCTCTCTACTGCAGACGGATTACACTGGAGAGATGAGGACTTTGTGGGGAAGCATCTCTGCTTTGGAAAGTTACTCTATGATGCTGGGTATGAACACTGCTATGTAGTAGGAAATGCAGTAGTCTATGAGGGACATGCGACTCGGAAACTAGGTACAGATGTTGCAGCTCGAAAGAGAGACCTAACTGAAATAGAACGGTTCACCCTAACCACAAGTGGGCCAAATGCCACTGCAGAACTAGGTCTCTATGGGGCAGATGTTAGTGCCAACATGACAACGGACCCACGCCTCTACCCAGGAGAAGAGATTAGCCTCTCTTTAGCTGAAACAGGGAATACTCAGACAGAGATAATGAGAGGGCATTTCGTTAGCATTGAAGACTCTGGTGGATATGGTATGAGCCAGGTGAAACTAACGGCCCGTGGTCCTATCTCTAGGCTTAGTGGTACAGACGCATGGCAGCATCCTACGGGATTCATGTGGGAATCACCCGAGATGTACTATAGTGACTTCAACTTTGAAGATACGGGTGCTGCGAAGATTACTGTACGCCAAGAGACAGGGACTTGGACGTGCTATCGTAGCCCAGAGTCTGGCAAGTTTCGCCTTAAGGGTGAAGAGGGACTGGCACTCCTGCCGAGGAGTTTCAATACACCCTGGTTCTCGATAATGAGTCACATGAGACCTCATTCCAGTGTAGATGGATGCTTTATAGTCTTCTACTGGGAAGATGAGAATAATTACTGGAGAGCTGGATACAAGAGACAGCCTCCAGACCCCTTGAATTACAATGTCTGGGTAGATGCACACGTCTGGCCGGCCATTGAACAGATTGTAGATGGAGTAGCTGTTGAGAGAGCAGCTGGTGACCTGATTGCTCTTCATCCCTTTGCTGGCCTTGTGCTCTATGTCGTCTGCATTCCGGGAAAGGTGCAGTTCTGGACCAAATGGAGTGAGTCGGGGTGGCCAACAGATGATTTGTCTTCTGAAGATACAATCGCTCTTACAGTAGATGTTACTGCCGATGTCGCCTCAGTCCCTGTGCCACATCATATTGGCTTGGAGACCTTAAACTATCTTGCCACTAGCTTCTGGACTGCTTGGGAGTGGTCCAATATGGACTGGGCTCATTTACCAGGTGTAGGTATGAAGTGGGGTGTAGCTGAGGCTGTAAATAAGCAGACAATCTATGATGTCCAGGGGAACTTTGTTGCAGCAGATGTAGGACGCTGGATATATGTGAATGGTACGGTCTCAGGTGGGAGAGCCTATCAGGGTGGATGGAGACAGATTGCTGTTGTAGTATCAGCCATGACGCTGATTACCTCAGAGGCAATATGGGATGCAGGATCAACAGGTGGACATACCTACCCAGGGTTAGGCAATATCAGATATTGTATCTATGAAGAACGGTCTGCTCCTTATATAGAAGTTAAGGATATTGCAGTGTGTGATGGGCGAAGGGCTTGGACTGTAGATGAGATAAGCACAGGGATGATGGAGATGGCTGGAGTAAGTAGAACTACTACTCCAATCAGTGTCCCAACCTTTGCCAATGGTGGACTGTACATGAACAATATAGACCTGCGGATGACAGATGCAACACCTGTAGTTACCCTTCACGCAGCTGCGCCAGCAGAGACAGCTCAGTCTTGGAGACTCTATATTGCTTCCGACTATCTTCGTCTAGGAAGAATGCAGGATAGTGTCTGGGTATCCTGGACTGTCTATCCTACTGCCTTTCCTATTCCGGGCCTTGGATACCAAGAGATACGAGTAGTCTTTCGAGACAACTATCTCTATGTCTATGCGGGTGATAGATTCTTAGGCGCCTTCTGGGATGTGAGGACTTCTGGTAGTGGCTATGTGGGCTCAGAGGTAATCACTACTACTACTGAGTTTCCACAGATGATTGAGTCGTTTATTCTAGATGCAGGTCAACCAGTTACGGCTTCTATGGCTGAACTCCTCCGTGGGAGACCAGCTCTTATGATTGAACGACAAGATGGCTCTATCACTCTCTCTCAGTATGAGACTCATGCAGACTTGGGTACATGGGCTACTACGGTAACACAGACTACGAGTGTGAAGACACGCTCGCCTTCCTTGTTAGAAGTAGAAGGTGCAGATGTACGGCAGCTCTATTTGGATACTACTACAGCGCGGCGTGGTATTCTATATCGTAAGTCCCAGGCTGATTCTGCAGAGGGGATAATGCAGACAATGACAGAAGCTGCACGAGCCTCTAGACTGGCGAGAGACCGTGCAGCAGGCTTAGAGGCAAAACTACTACTACCAGATATTTCTGCAGAATTAGAGGATCAAGTCACAATTGAGGGGACTGACTATATCCTCCAGGGATTTAGTATGCAGGGGGGAATCTCTTCAGGCAAGGTACAGTGGGATGTGAACTATCACCTGCGGACAGTAGTAGCAGAACCTACTGTAGGCAAGTGGCAATCTACACAGACGGGTGCTTCGCCATGGGGCGTAATAGCTTGGGGGTAATATGCCATTCAGTAGTAACGTAGTAGACCAAGAAGACACACTAGCTTCTCAGTACAACAACCTAAGAAAAGATATCCTGGATGCTAGTCAGGGGCATACTCATGCTGGGACAGCCTCTACGGGTACAAAGATAGACCATGGGAACCTTACTGATAATGCCGCTATTCCTTCTACCTATCTCAAGCACGCTACACTGAGCAAGCATGTACAGGGGGCGCTTCAAGGAACAGACCCTGACTTGGGTGGTGGGAGTAATGGAGTACATGGACTTCCTTCTACTGCATTTGTAATGGGCTGTGTTACGGGAGCAGTTACTGTACAGTATGGGGAAACTGACCTTGTTGAGAGTGCTATACACGTTGATTTCCCCGTAGCATTTGCTACAGTGCCCACTGTGTTTGTTACGTATGCTGGCTCACGACCAGCACCTGGTGGAACGTCGTATACGGGAGGGCCTGTGTATTCTCAGGATGTTACCGTAGACCATTTTACTGCACACGCTAGTAGTCCTGAGTGGTATGGTGCTCATATAGCGTGGATGGCCATAGGTGCATATACTACGTGAAAGACTTAGGGACAGTCACTCGGGTCAATAAAGGAACAGTAGATGTCCAGTGTGGTGGCATACGGCTCTCGAATGTGGATGTTGCTGCTCCATTGACCTGTGAAGACTTGGAAGTAGGCGATAGGATACAGTTGCACTGGACAACTAATCAGAAAGCCTATATTGCCCATCGTCTCGGGAGAGGGAGTATTGCACGTACTGCAGAAGCGGTATCTCAAGCTCCTCCTCCAGTCCCTACTATTAAACCTATTCCTACAACTGGTGGAGAAATCGACTGGACGCTTAGTACTGATGACAAGACCATTAGTTACTGGGAAGTAGATGCACGACCAATCGGAACGAAAGAGTGGGGCTATAGAGAGTATCCCTTACAAGTAACCTCGCCCCGTCACAAGTCTATCTACCCCAATATGAACTTGGAGTTTCGCATCCGGTCTGTAAGTAAGGCAGGTGTATCTTCAGAGTGGTCTGCTCTTGTATCTGGCCTTATAGCCGATGAACTTACTTCAACTGTGCAAATTGGTCCAGCTCAGACTGTAGATGTCTGGGGGATTCTAGACTTCCTTGGCAATCCTGTCATTAAAGCAGTTAGTACTGGAGACCTGGAGTCTGGTTCCACACCCTTTGTCTCTGGTTCAACTGGTTGGCAATGGGGGACAGATGGCGTATTAGAAGCTAACAATAGTACCATACGAGGTACCGCGAAGTCCATCACATTGACCTCTGGTGATGGGCATGTGAATGCTGGAACGTTGGCAATAGGTGGGGGTGGTACTCTAGCGAAGATAGTCCCTGTTCCAGATAATGACTGGACTATAAATAACCAACCCTTTGCAGCGTATACAGCATCTCCACAAAGTGGAGAGGCGCCCCTATCCGTAGTATTTGAGGATAGAAGCTGGGGAAGTCCTGATGCATGGCTTTGGGACTTTGGGGATGGTAGTGAACCCAGTACAGAGCAATCTCCTACACATATCTATACTGAAGCCGGTACCTTTACACCCTCCTTTCAGGTATCGAAAGGTGTTCTAACGGATACTACGACACATCAAGATGAAATAGTGGTTAGTCTAGCCCCGCCTCCTCCAGAAGATGTGCGTGTTACTACTGGCCTACAATCACTATACTACTTTACAGCAGGGGCTGGAACAACGATAGCCGATACAGGTGGGGTAGGAGCTGCATACAACCTAACTATTCCAGAGCCAGCAGCTGTTACCTGGGGTGTCGATTATCTGGAAATCAATGCCAATACAGATATTAAGGGGGGAGTTGCTACAAAGATTATCGCTGCGATTCAGGCCAGTAGTGCCTTTACTATTGATGCCTGGATAGAGCCAGGGGCAAGTGTGGGAACTGCTAATGCCCGTATCATTGCCCTTGACTCAGCATGGAACCAGTGTAACACCGACCTCATTCAGGTAGAGGATGGGACCAAGCGGTATTCGTGCCAGATACTTACCAACTTGGCAATCAATCAGCCTTACACTCCCAACAATACTAAAGCAAGTGGTATACAGCATGTGGCTGTGACCTTTGATGTAGCTACAAGTACCTATCGTTTCTATGTCAATGGCTTAGTGCAGGATACCGAGACGATTACTGGAGATGTTACCACGTGGTATACAGCTGCAATCTTGCACTTGGGATGCCGATTTGGTGGTACTAAGCCATGGCTGGGAAGATTCTACTTGGTAGGAGTGTATAGTGCTGCGCTTACAGATACTGAAGTGCTTCAGAACTTCAAGGCTGGATATAGTAGTACTCCTGTTGCCACAGACGATTCGCATTACATAGAGTTCTTACTTCAGAAGGCATCGAGTGCTACAGCCAATGATGGCATAGCTCTCTTACTGGTTGATGGCTTACAGGTAGCTGCAACCAGTCAACTAGACCTCTATGATATGTGGTCCTGGTTCAACAAGTTACGCATGGGTGCAGTTGAGGGCATTGATGCAGGGACAAGTGGAACATTCTATCTGGACGAGCTTCTAGTTAATACTACGGGGACGTTGATTGGTTCAGGCGGAGCAGCAGGTGGAGAGCTGATTGATATTGACCATGAGTTAGGAACACTAGCCGAGTATAATAGCACGGTTACGGATGGTGGCAAGTTATCAGCACATGCCGATGCTGCCCAAAGAGGAACGACCTATGGCATGAAAGTTGTGGTAGATAGTACCAATGTCAAGTATGGGCAAGCAACTATAATGGCTACACCCTCATCGGGTAAACTTAGGGTGCGGTTCTATATTGACATGAATGCTATCACAATGGGTAGTGGAGAGGCATTCACTGTCCTTTATGTAGGTCGTTCTGTAGCGCCCCTATGTCTATGCTATGTAGCTCTGAACTATACTACAGCAACAAGTTACTTCTTCACCCTTCATGTAACAACGGATGATGGTGGTACCTATGACATTCGTACTTATCAGCCTCCCGATCCACCCTCTCCATCTGATGGACCCAATCCCCGCCAGGATGATACTTGCCCTATAACGCTTAACCATGTGTTTGTCGATGGGGCTAATGGTAAAGATACTAACGCAGGAACTCTGGCCCTTCCCTGGAAAACAATTGCCACTGCCAATCTACGTGTAACAAAGAACATGACCGTCAATGTTCGGGTGGGGACATACGATGAACAAATCAAGCCTGTAGCAACAGGGACTGCAACAGAACCAATTGTATATCGAGCCTATGGAAACGAGAAGGTTATCATCCGTGGTACAGCAGCAGCTAATAACATGGCCACGCTTCTGGGAGACTATACTACTCTTTATGGGTTTGCATTTGCTACAGGAATAGTCACTAAAGCAGCGAGTTGGGTACGTCTGGGTGGAACTCATAATACTGTCATGGCCTGTACCATGTTTAAGGCGGGAGATCCACTGGCGATGGTTACTCAAGGGGCAAACGATGTAGGGGTGCTGGTGACTGGGACTAATAGCCTAGTAACAACGACCTCTATTGAGGGTATGGCCCAGGGAATAAACATTAACGCTCAGGTGAGAAGTCTTGAAATCCGAAAGAGTACGATAGGTCCTACTGGCTCTCACTGTATCATTACCACACCTGCTGGTGCGGTATTCCAGAAGATTTGGATTCACGATAATACAATCCAAAGCTCAGGAAAGTCAGATGGTGTACATTTCCTACCTCCGCCCATTGCTGAGGCTGGTAGTAGTACTGTGAATCATAGAGGAGTGCTAGTTCAGAACAACGTGATTCGCTACTGCTGTGAGAATGCAGTAGATATGAAGGGTGCTCAGTACTGCTTTGTAGATGGCAATGTCCTATACGGGCACTTGGGCTGTAATGAGCCATTGAAACAAGGCTGGAATCGTAATGCATTTGGGACAGTGACCAAGGGTGGTTCTTATCCCTTTGGTGCAGACAATTGTATCCGGCGCAATATTCTCTTTGACACCTGCTCGGGGGTGTACATGCTGGAGGGATACAAGGTCTATAACAATACCTTTGTTAACCTGCACCATGACTATCTAGGCTCTAACGACAAGGGTGGCCTTATTGAAAAGGTGGCTGGCGCCCTTACATTCTCTCCAGTTCACTTCAAGGGTACAAGTGGACAGGATTTAGTCTTTGTCAATAACATTGTGAGTGATAATGACAATGAGATGGGTTGGAAGTTTGATGGAAACTGGAAGGGCCGGCTAGACTATAACCTGTATTATAACCCCACACGCCAAGTTAGGTTTGCCAACCGTACAACAGCAGACCTTTATACCTGGGTTAATGGCCTTGCGGCTTGGCAGACCTTACTTGCTACAAAGGCAGATGTAACAGGAGATGAGGCTAATAGCATAGAGGCTAATCCAGTGTTTGTGAATGTGCCCGTTGATCCAGTGATTCCATTACCAGGAAAGGACTCAACCTACGATTTCAGTCTGCGGTCTACTAGCCCTGCACTAAATGAAGGGGGATGGTTGACACAGGCTAATGGGGAAGGGTCGGGGACATCCCTTACTGTAGATGATGCCCGTTTCTTTCACGATGGCTTTGGGTTTGTAGATGAAGATGGAGTATCTATTGCTGATACGATTGTAATCGGTACAGCAGAGCCAGTACAGATTAAGGCAATCGACTACACAACCAATAAGATTACTCTAGTAGCAGCACGGACTTGGGCAGACAACGCATACGTCTATCTTAACTATGAGGGTACAGCACCTAACATTGGTGCTTGGGAAGGGACATACTAATGTCCACTGTAATTGACAAACAAGTTGCTGCCTCAGCCGATGATGGTGCTAACTATAGTGGGTCTAATGGTTTCACTATCACAACTACCCTACCCTATGTTGGGTACTACAATAGTGCAACTGCGTTAGTATCCAATCTATTCTTCCGATTCACTGGAATTACAATCCCCGCTGGTGCTACAATCAATGCGGCATACCTAGAGGTTTATGCCCATGCTGCTGGTACGGGAGTAGCAGACTGTAAGGTTTGGGGAGTAGATGCTGATAGTCCTGCAGCTCCTACCACGGCAGGGGAGTTTACTGGTGCTACCCTAACTACGGCCAATGTAGATTGGAATGGGGCGTTCACCATTAACACCTGGGAACAATCCCCATCAATTGTTAGTATCATTCAGGAACTACTGGCATCATATACCCTAAGTGACAGTGCCATCATGTTCCAGCTCAAGAATGATGCGGGTACTGATAACCAGTACAATCGGATACGCAGCTACGACTACTCTGGGAACGTACATGGCGCAAAGCTACATATTGAGTACACGGCAGAGATTACTCCTAGTGCTAGTCTAAGCCCTTCTTCGTCTCTAAGTCCTAGTCATTCTGAGAGTCCTAGTCTTAGCCCATCTTCTTCGGGGAGTCCGAGTCTAAGTCCCTCTTCGTCTCTAAGTCCCAGTCACTCTGAGAGTCCGAGTCTAAGTCCCTCTGCAAGTCTAAGCCCGTCTGCGAGTCTGAGTCCTAGTAGTAGTGAGAGTCCCAGTCCTAGTCCTACTCCAAGTGCGGCACTAGAGGTAATAGATGTACAGATAGCAGTGGGCACTGATGATGGGCGCCGATATACGGGATCAAATGGATTCTCTAATAGCGGCACTACTCCGCTAGTGGGTTACAATACTGGTGCGGCATACCTAGCCTGTAACCTATTTCTAAGGTTCATAGGAATTACCATTCCAGCTGGAGCTACTATTAGTAGCTCGTATCTAGAAGTATATGCACATGCTAATGGTACGGGGACAGCTAACCTCAAGATTTGGGGAGTAGACCTAGATGATCCAGATGCACCCACCAACTCAGCAGAGTTTGATGCTGACACTCTGACTACAGCAAGTGTTGATTGGGATGGAGCATGGCCTATCAATGCTTGGAAACAATCACCCAGTATCTCGGCTATCATTACTGAATTGCTGGCATCGTATACGATTACAGACTCTGCTCTGATGTTCCAAGTGAAGTATGACTCAGGTGCAGGGGACAATCGTAATACGATACGGAGCTATGATTATGGTGGTGGGTATGGAGCGAAGTTACATATTGAATATGTAACAGGAGAGCTTCCAGGAACAGGTATGCCAGTTCAGGCAACTCAAGTAGGGGTACGTATAGGAACACGTATAGGAGCATAGGATGATTATCGACCAGAGTACTGCAGTTCGGATTCCCTTTCTAATGGTGAATGCTACTGATCGGTTCAGTGCAGAGACAGGGAAGGCAGCAAGTATCACTGCTCAGATTAGCAAGTGCGGGGAAGCATTCGCTACAATGACGAATAATGCCTCTATCGTGGAGACTGCCAATGGCTGGTACTATATCGAGACCACCACAACTGAAACGAATACACCAGGAGCATTGGTATTTCGAGCTACCTGTGCAGACTGTGCAGAGTGGCGTGATATTCACCAAGTCTACGATACCTGGAATGTCATTGCGGAGTCACTAACTGATAGAAGTAACATGACTCTAAGCGCAGCGGAGAAGGTCTTAATTGGAGACATCACGGTTGAGGGTAGTCTTACAATACGTAAGACCCTTGCAGCTATTCTCTCTGCTGTCACACTCAATTCGTTGAATGACCAGGGGGCCATATCGTTTAAGAATTACGCTGCTGACCGTAATAGAATCCTTGGAAATGTGGATGCACTAGGGCAACGTTCTGGTGTTACATTTGATTTTACGGACCTAACATGACAATTACTTGGGCAGGAGAAGACCGTTGGTATCCAGCTACGGCACTGTATAAGTGGCATCCTCCTGGCTGGTGGCCTGTAGCACCATCTGGGGTGGGTTCTGAACTGACGATATACTGGCGCCTTCCTCAGCCAGGTGCTCAGACATTTGCTAAAGCAGAAGTTGGTGACATCCTGGAGATGAGAGGTTGGTCGGCTTCAGGAGTCCAGAGCGATGCATACTTTGGCGTAACACAAGTTGGTACGCCCTCTACAGAGTATCAGAGCTACACTGTAGATGTTCTGTACGGTATGCCAGGAACACTTGTCCCAGGGATGGCTATTAGGAACTGGGGACAGACAGGGAATGGATACCTTCATGCTACTGGTGATTCGGTTACAGGTCCAGATATAGTAGTAGGCACTCACCAAGGAGCACCCTGGATTACCAGGACAGTTCATGCCTTAATGGGCAAGATTTGGAACTTCTTAGGGATAGGACCTGGTGAACTGGATGATGAAGGAGAGCCAATCAATGAACCCGAGTGGGGAATTGCTGCTGGTACAGACCTTGCTGATGAGGACCAACCCCACGTCCTATTTACTAATAAGAGGCTGGATACACTAGGAGTCAGACAACGCTGGACGAATAGAGCTGGGGAGGTAGTAGCAATAGTAAATCCCCAAGCAGGTCCTAGTGAGTATGCTTTCCGAGCTGGAATGGGAACGCTGCCCGACTTCTGGATTCAGGGGAATGGACAAGTGGGAATGTCTCCTAGTGTATACGTAGGGGACCGTTCCCGATGGTTATTCACGGCAGAGGATGGTGCATTCCTAATAGGACCCCATTGCAGCACCGGTTCATTTGGCAGAGTGCTTAGTGCTATATGGACCTCTACACGGGGACACGAAGTATCAATTATAGGAATCCTTCACCGCGTAGCGGGTCCATGGCCTGGTACTAAAGCATTAGTATTACAGGCTGGCGTGACTAACTTTGTAGATAATCCATCCTTTGAGGTTAACACTACAGACTACTGGACTACTACGGATGGAAGTTCTAGCCGAGAAACGACTAGGCCAAGAATTGGAACTTACTGCTGTAAACTACTAGCAAATGTTGCTAATCCTTATATCACTAAGACTGATACAACGGTAACGCCTCTTACCACAACCTATTACACCATATCAGCCTATGTGCGAACAGACTGTCATGCTGCTGTAGGAAAGAGAGCATGTGTTCGGGTACAAGCAATAGGTGGGGTACCAACAGAAGAAGCAATAACCTATACCTACCTTACAACAGAGTGGCAGCGCATTTCTGCTACAGTCCTTAATACTGGAGCAGGTCGCACTGGGATCAACGTTATGGTCCGGGGAATGATAGCACCTGGAGAGTATATCTACATTGATGGGGTGAATCTCACAGTTACAGCAGGAGCTGTGGCATATATTGATGGCACTCTACCAGGCCATGTATGGGGAGGGACAGTCCATAACTCCTCTAGTGAGCCTGGTGCTGCTACCACTGCTACCTTTAAGTGTGATGAGATTCTCAACTACAAGTCCAAACTGACAGTTCACGCTATAGTCCAGATACCAAGGGACTCTAACTCTGGCTTTGGATGGAGTCCAATCTTTTATGCTCGTGGTACTGTAGCATACCCGGATGGAGAAGGGTGCCTCATTAGCTTCAGTCATAGCAATCAGCATGTCACGGTTATCTGGGGAACAAAGGTTGTACTCTATTTCATTCTTCCTAAGTCCTTTAAGGCTGGAGAAATCCTTGTTCTGCACTATACTATGTCTGACTATCTACACCGATTCTACGTTAATGGCGAGTTAGTAGGTGAGTCTACTTTGGATACGCTTGTGTCTACTACTACCCTAATAGATGCCTACCCCTGTTGTTATGAGGGTAGTGCCTATGGAATTACCCTTAGTGAGCTTGCTATCTTCAATCGAGCATTGACAGCAGCAGAAATCTCTAGTCTCTATGGCCAACGACAGCCTATTGTAGATGTAGGGCCAGAGGCTATATCTGGTGCTCAGGAATATTTGGATACAGGGAATGATGGGCTAAACCTGTGGACTCTTGGAGGCTATGATAGTGGGGCAGTTACTGTAACCATTGACAGTGTGCCGATTGAACTAACGGCAGCACCAGCATAAGGAGAGTATATGTGTGGCATCAGGAGTAGCCCTTACAGCAGAACAGCGGAGACGTATAGTCCGTGGAGATGAGAGAGGATATAGTCCAGAAGAGATTGCAAGATTCATTCCGTGTAGTATAAGTGCAGTACACAAATGGCTACACTGTTGGGACGAAGAGGGAGAGGCAGGTTTACTTGACAAACCCTGTAAGGCAAGACAACCCTCTCATGTTACACCCGATGAGGTCGTTGAGATCATTATTGCGTTGGTAGAGGAGGACCCAACTATATTGCTCTCAACGTTAGCCAAGCAGGTATCAGAGTTACGATGGCCAAACCATGAGCATCGTATGAAGACACGAACGATAGCTCTACTCCTCCAAAGGAGTGGCTATCACAAGACTGATGTTTGGAGTAAGGGGGGAAAATGAATCTCGATATTGGTGCATTTCTGCAGACGTTGCTGCTGGCTCTGATTGCTGCTGCAGTGCCGTCTCTCACGACTCTTGTGGTATTGTGGATTAAGGCCAAGATTGAGGACCTGAAACAGAATATTCCCTATCACGTCCTTGACCAGATTGAGCTGGTGGCTGATATTGTAGTCATGGCTGCGGAACAGTCGGGGCTTGCAGCGGAGGCTCAGAATCTGGCATTCGATAAGAAGGCGTGGGCCATGACCACTGGGGAATTGTGGCTCAAGAGTCAACTGGGATTGACGATGGACCTCAACAAGATGGGAGATGCGTTCTGGGCCTCTGTGAAAGTCGGGCTCAATGCCGCCATTGAAGCTCGGGTGGCCGATATGAAAGTGAATAGTGAGGAATTGAAACTGTGTAAGTAGGCAGGAGAATAGCTCTCCCTCTTCTCCTGGTGGGGCCTGGGACTTCGCATCCCAGGCCCCTAATATTTCCTATAGCAATGCTACCTGTACTGGATTAGTCTTCTTTAGTTCTCCCAGAATACAGTCCAGCACCTGATAGCCCCTGGCAGAAAGATGCCAGCTTGTCTCCTCCTTGAGTAGACCAATTAGTACCGATGCCTGAGATAGAGTCAATTGATTCGCGCTTGAGACCCCAAATAGAAGACGTAGTACCTTATGGCGGAACCAGTCATCCCCGTTAGGGATTGCAAATATCACCCTGGCATTCTTTGCCTGGCTATAGTCCTGCAGTAAGAGAATAACAGACACTCTTTGGTTAGGAGTTATTGCATAGGGAGTCTCTCCAGAAGCCATTACCATATCATGGACCAGGGCTTGCACTTCCTCTAGGCTCATTTTAGGCATTTACAGTACAATTCCCTTCACAAGTAGAGCAGGTATCCCACCTCTTCTTTGAGGAGTTATACACCATACCCTTACCATTGCATACTGGACACTTCTTGGTCTTAGTACGCTTATACTGTGCCTGAATCCCATCATCAAGGTCCTTAGCTCTCTTTGTTAACCAGCCCACCTTCTTGCTCCTTTCTGCGTTCTGTAGTTACCAGTCCAGAATTGCACTCGGGACAGTCATAGGACCTAAGCACGCCATCACTATCCCGTATGAACTCATAGCTTGTTCCCTGGCAGCGCAAGCACATCCAATAGCCTGAAGGATATTCAGCAATAGAACGGTCATACCAGGGACTGTCAATCATCCATGCCGGTCTGTTCATGTTCACTCTCCTGTATGCGACGAAGCGATGTACCTTGTATTACAAGCTCTCCAGTTTCAAGCATAGCATAGATATGATAGGCCACAGTACCCTTACAGACTCCTAATCTTTGTGCTATTTCTAGATAGGTAGGTGGATAGCCATTCTCCTTTCTGTACTCTACAATGGCTTGGTACACCTTCTCTCTAGTACTCACACTCCTCTCCAAGCACACTTATCACACTCTGGGTTATAGTGTCCCTTACTGGCACGTTCCCGACATACTACACTGGCATCCTGGTCATCTTTGGGACGGGCACCATGAGTTGCTTTCATTGCAACAGGAAGAGCATCCCGACAATTAACAGTCTTAGATTCCTTGACTGCTTCAAACCATTTCATTAGAGTCTCCTTAAAGTTGATTATGGGTTCTATTCCGTGTCTCGCAGGGCATCATCGGTACAGGTGCAGGTCGCCAGTTCCACCCGTACAACCGTTGCATCTACCACCTCAACTGTATGCCCCTGTCTGGCATACTCGATGAGGTCAAGCACGTCGCTTGGCTCGATTTGCGCGACTGCATAGAACAGTGCCTTGCAGTCTTTACACCTAACCACAACTGCGTCCATCATTCTCCCTTCGACTCTGGTTCGTCTTTGTAGAACTCGGCTACACCATGGGCGCGTTTGCCGTAGTACGGTATGGAAACGCGGCGCAGGAAGTCGGCTGCGTCTTTAATCGTTATGAGTGTCCCGTCCTTGGCATCCATAACCAAATTCCCTTGCATGGTCATTTCGCAGATACACGTCTTGCCATCAACTGTTAGCATGGGTTACTCCCTCTCTTTATGACTCCCCGCCGTGCCGCCTGTTGACCGGGATTGACGGCCCCGGAGCCTTCTGTCCCACCTGTTGCCCGTGTGTTTACCCCATGACGCGAGCACGGCAGGGAGTGTGTCACTTGTCCGCGAACCGCTTGAGGATGGCGTTGGCCGGGCAATCGGGTGCATGGCCCAGAAAATCCGAACTAGCGCACCAAGGGCATACTGTTTCTACTTCATCGTCATCTTTGCCAATGAAGATAGACGCCCACTGCCCCTGCCTAATCAGCCGCAGCAACTCTGGTGCGGCGGCAGCTAGTTCCAAGTCGGGTGATGGCCCCTCAGCAATCGACAATGTGCCAGCCAGTATATTCATCATCTCTCCTTGTCATCCTCTGGCAGCGTCGGCCAAGTGCGCGTGACGATGGCGCGATTATACCCGGCGTCGCCTGCTGTGCCCGTCACGTCCTCTTGCTCTGCGGCGTACTCGCAGAGGCTACACCAATTGGTAAATAGACCGTTCATATATGGTGACCAACGCAAGGCAGACCAAGGATGCCCACATGGTAGACGCTCTGGGGGGTCGGTAGCTGGCAAGCCGTCATAGAAGTTTGGCATCAGAAAGGCAGCTCCTCTTTTACTTCAAGACCAGGCCAGCAATGCTCAATGTATCGGCAGTTAGGCTTCCCGTATAGAGTACAGAGATAAGGATGCTCAACAGGAGTAGCAAAAGGAACCTCTGGAAGACTTGGAAGATTATACTTGGCCTCTACAAATCTTCGGGTGTGTATAGCAAGTTCTTGCAAGTCCTCATCTGTTGGAGTGACATCGAATTGTACCATCTGTGGCACATCATCATACCATCTTGTGATATAGAAGAGAATGGCCGCATCTGGTTTAGAGTTCATCATGGTCCAGTAGGTCCATATCTGTAGCTTGTGCTGAGGATAGGGAGCATATTTCAACCCTTTCTCCTTGACACTCTTGACCTCTATTAAGCATACCTCCCCCTGATACTCCCCACTTTCGGCAGTCAGAAAATCTATGGTTCCTTTCCATCCCAAAAACTCTAGACTAACCTGTGCCCAAAAGGGCACACCGGCATGTCGAAGACCTTGTTCTACATAGTGCTCATAAGACCCATACCGAGCCAGTCTCCACTGCTCTTTAGGGTCTGGTGCCCTATGAGTAGCATGACTAATCCGTAGCATCGAAGCCCGAATACATCCTCCTAATTCAGAGGGATGGAGATATTCATCATCCCTTTCCGCTAGAGCTGCATCTGTTACCATCTGTACAAGGTTCATTGGAGTCCTTTCCATGCTTCCTCAAAGGATACTTTCTTTTCGTAGAAGGGACGAATGGCAGTACGTGCCTGCTCTATCGTTAGTCCCAGTTCTGTTACAGCGGCGTCTCGTACCTCATCCCAGGAAGTAAACTCCCTCTCTTTAACCAGAGCAGTAGTCTCTTCCTCTGTCATAGAGAAGTGTGGGTTCTTGGCAACAGCCATAACCAATGCCCTCTGGTCATCACTCAGCCATTGTCCATACCTCTCCAGGTCGGCGCGAGTCGGTAGCTCTTCAGGTGTAAACTTGGTCCGGGTAGGCATGATGTCGATATAGTGCTCGATGTTAGGCCAAGTACAGATAGGGATAACAGGGGGTAGAGCCATGCTGGACTTGAACGCCCCCTCCTGATAAGTAACCATACCCAGTGCCTCTTTCCCTACTAAGGCACGGGGTGCAGTATTAGGCTTGTCACTCTTCATCAAGACCAAGGAAAGGTTAGCAAGTTCAGTCAAGACCTTATTGCCCTTAACCTTGTACTTCCCTACTGGCGCCCCACCAGCCCACAGTTCGCTCATGTGCATGGTGATGACGATACATTGGAATCCCAGGTTCTGAGTATAGCCAATGAGGTTACGCCAAATCTTGGAGACACCAGGATTAGACCCACCGAAACTACCAGAGGCAACGTGGGCTGGATTTAGTCTCCACTTCTTGGGATTCTTCTCTACTACAGAGTGGAATGCATCCTCTAGAGGAGACCCATTGTCAATGAGGAGTACCTTCTTCCCCCTTGTGAGAGCAGCTGTCTGTTCTCTAAGCCACTTAATAACAGCTTCTACGTTGGGTTCGGTTGGGTCTACAGATAGGTCAGTAAGGGCATGATACTCTGCCGCCAACTCTTTGGCTCGGACCTCACTCTTCTGGTCCAAGTCCCACATCACCACATCTTTAGGGTCTGTGAGGGATAGACCCAGAGTGGTTTTACCAGCACCCCATAATCCACTAATTAAGATGACACCTGAAAGCGCACTATTCATTCCGTCTTTCTCCTTAGTACAGTATGACTCTACTATAGCACATATGTCCTAGAGTGTCAAGGGCAAGGGGGGAGTAGTAAGGGGACCCATCCAGTGAGTAAACTCCTTTATACTCCAGTTCTCTAGGTCTACTTGTACATAGGGTGGAGCGTTGTAGGGAATTACATTAACTACTAGCAATACCTCCCTCTCTCCTCCCCAGTCCTTCAGTATACCAAAGGCCCAATACCAACCCTCTTTAGTTGGCTGTTCTGTTGTCCATTCCATCTATTCCTCCTGACCTTCTAGATTCATTATAAGCTGTGCTAGAATGCCATCTAAGCCCGCGCATACTTCATCGTCAAAATCACCACCCCGAACTGCATTCCGTAGGAACTCAAGTTTGGGTAGGCTTGCGATAGGTGCTCCAAATGGCTCTGTATTATGAGCTATGACCAACAGGGAATAGGCAATAGATTTGAGTACCCCAAATCGGTCGCCAGAACCAATGCTTACACGTGCATTCGAGAGATAACGCTCTAGTAGTTCGTTCGTTACTGGCATACTGATACCTCCTTAAGTGGCATCCATTCTGTATGATACTTCTGGGCTAATGTCCACGATAGGTCTACTACAAACTCCTCTGGAGGAGTATCACCTTGAGCCAGGCAGTCGGCTACTTGGAATGGGCCATCTACTCTATCTGGTAGCACCAAGTACACAGACTGTCCAATCATGCCGCAGTCTCTTAGAGCTACATAGTCTCCACCCGGATGTATTTGGTGATGAGCTAGGCGATATTGTACTACCCGTTCCATGTTTCCAGGTGCATAATGGTATGCTGTTCCGTGTGCAAAGCATCCTAGAACTAGCATACCTATGATATTTGGGAGTATTCGAGTACTCCTTTCAGGACCTTGGCAATAGCATCAGGGACAGAAGATACACGGTCAGCACCAAAGCCTCTGCTACCTTCTCCTCCGATTCCAATGAGCTGGTCTACTACGACACCCAGTCTATCTTCAGGAGTACCAACTTCCTCCAGGCGTAGTAGAGCACTAATGAGGCGCCCAATGGCTTCAGCATAGGCTTGCTCTTCAGAGCCACCCTTCCCGATATTGAGGAATACCTCAGTAGGGCCATGGTCATCATTGGTGATAGTCAAGAACAGATGCTGTCCAGGTGTAGGAACCTTAAACGTCTGGCTCTTTAGGACTGCAGGTCTATCTCTCAGTTTCATCGCCCCATCCTTATTGCATAGAGAGGATGGGTAGTAGGTAGGACCCAAGACCTGGCTTTCATATCCAGCCTATAGGGTGCAGTCAAGTCTACATCTAGCATCCGTAAGGTCTTCCCCTGGTAATTGCCAGATACCCTCTTGAGTAGCTCTGTTTCAATTCCCAGGAAGTTAGGCCAAGGTATCCAGTAAACGGAACGGTATACCTCATCATCATGCTCCATTAGAACGACAAGGGCCAGCTCCCGAGCTGCATAGCTATCAGCCAAGAACTTACGTTGTTCTGCACTAAGGCGTGATAGAGGGAACTGGTCTCGATAGCTCTTCACTTCACACTCGACATGGATAGCGTAGTCTTGTCCCTTAATAGGCATGGACCCATAGAAGTCCGTACCTTCAAAGAACCTCCTCTCTATTCCATTGATAAGTCTGGGAGTATCAGAGCGTTTGGTTAGATGCCCCCCTGTAAGAGCAGTCCATAGCAAGCGTTGTTGAGTCTCGGACTTAACACCCCAGTCTGTCATAGTGTATAGTGGTCCACCCACACCCTATGGAAATCACACCAGTTATAGAAGGCTTCCAGGAGAGCATCAATATCCTCTTGGCTCGTTGTGTCCCGGAAGGCTTTAGCAAAGTCCCCGGCTTCCTCAATCTTCTCCTCTAGAGGAGCAAGGGCATCGGCTACCATGTTGCCAAACATATCAGCGTTTATCTTCCCATCTTGGTACATATCCCATGCAAACTTTAGGCTAATACGATGCAACCACTCTGTCATACGTTCTCCTCAGTTAATGTCGTCTGTTCTAAAATCGACTCTGCCACATCCTTTGCAAATGGCCCATTACTGCTATAGTCTAGGTGCCAATATTTTCCAATGTTACAACACCGTAGGCATCGCTTTAGTGCCTTACGAATAGTAGGTGCGGAGCCACCATGACTACCAAGGCCAACAAACCATTGGTCATGGCTATTAGGGTAGTGGTCAACCATAAATCCAGCTTCTTGCAGTAGCCTAGCCCGTTCGCTATCGCGGAGGGCATCTGGCAGTTCCATTTGGGAACATTTAGGACTTAGTAGTTTCAGTTTGGTCACCATCCTCACCATCCAATCGTTAGTGAGAACGTCATACGCGACACTATTTCATATAAGCACATGGTTCCTAGTATGGCCATCATGCAGCCAAAGATGACATAGCAAATCACAAGGGGTTCAAAGGTAAGTAGTTCAATAATCTCATTCTTCTTCATTGGTCTCTTCCTTGTTAGTGAATAAGATATGGGGCTTACTATCATCAGAGAGGTCTTCACCTGCAACAATACCCCAATCAGTCTTAATCATTGAGTTGCGGACAGCTCGCGCCAGAGCTGCTTCGTATGGTTCCAGAAACGCAAAGCTATACCAGAATTGCTCACGTAGTAACGCTAGTGCCTCAGATAGCTTATCTGCTTCTTCCTGGGTCATGTAACATCGGCCTCCTTAGTTGGCAAGCACATGATTACTTTCAATGACCAGTCCAGCTGCTTAAGTTCATCAAGGGTGCGGTGTTGCATAGCAACTATAGTCATCTCCAGTGCAACCTCCTCGTGTCTACTTGGGTCTAGGAAATCAAGCCGTTGTTTCTGTAACTGCATGATGCTACGTTTCAGGTCTTGGATTTGGTGAGTTCGGCTTGTCACTTATACTCCTTTAGACTCATGGTATACTGATTCATCATCAACTCCAGAAATGCCAGGCCAGAGGTCTGTCTATTCTTCTTAAAGATAAGACGTGCATAGTCCCATCCCCGGTCTGTTTTCACCCCAGCAGGCGCCGAGTCTCCGTGTACGCTGGGTCTCCAGATAAAGCCTACTACATCGGCATCCTGGCCAATGGACCCCGAGTCCCTCAGTGCCTTTAGGCTGAAGTTAGGCATTCCATTCCCCGGATAGCCCTCATAGTTCAGCTGGTGAGAGGCAAGGATTGCACCAGGCGCACAGTCATTCTGAGCTGCAATCTTGAGACCCCGAGAAATGACAGTTAGTTCCTGCACACGGTTAGCCTCTTTCCCAGTCCCTGCAGTTAGATGTAAGCCATCAAGGATAACCAGGAGAAAGGTCTTGGGTCCAATCTCTGCTCTCTTACGACGAATGACCCGGCGAATCTGGTGAATGTCTTGTCCACTAGGGTCATGGTAAGATACCTTGCTCTTGCTAATGTTGGCAGCGGCCAAGCGAAGTTCCAACAGTTCTTCATTTGTAGGGTCTTTGGTCAAGTCGGCCTTGGTGAAGTCTGGTCCAAAGATAACCTGGCTACTCTTGGAAGTCCCATCACCCAGATACTTGGCATAGGCTTCCCGCCTATCCCTTGTGGTAGTCATCATCTTGATACGGACAGGGCGCATAGCTTTGGTCCCAGTAGAGAGCAGTAGACTGGCAATCTCTTGGCCCAACTGTTCAGGCCGGAAGTATAGGACATGCACATCTTGGGGAATGGAGCACACTCCACGGGTAAGGTTCACCATCAAGGCAGACTTTCCAGTATTGGGAGTAGCTGCAATAACCCAGAATCTACCCGACTCGATACCTAGCATAGTGCTATCGAAGTTAGAGAATCCAGTGAACACACGACCGATGTCTCCATCCTTGGGGTTGAGGATGTTCTCGAATATCTCCTCAACTGGATGCTCTTCCAGTCTATCATTGCGCCGTGCCAGGTCAAGCATCCTTTGCTCTGCACTGGCAATGACTGCCTCCAAGGAACGGTCAGGCTTGTAGGCATCTTTGGTAATCTCAGCTGCAGCTTGGATGATAGTCCAGCGGTCGTACTTCTCCAGGATGACTTCAGCATACGACTCTGCACTCCAGGACATTCCAATCTCTTGTCCTGCCATCATCTTTCCCATGTCTGCAGCTGCTAGATGGCCAGCTTTCTCCATTGCATCCATGAGAGTAACCAGATTGACTTCTGAGGTTTGCTCTCTCAGGGTTAGAGCTGCTTCCCAGGCATACATATACGTCTGGTCACTGAATGCCTTGGCGGGCAAGTCTACAGTACCAAGCACTCGGTCTGCATCAGTAAGCAATGCACCAATGAGTGCTCGCTCTGCGGTCTTGTCGCTTGGTCTAGTCTCCATAAAGCTCATCTCCTGGTAATCCTACTTGCTTGGCCTCTTGTCCAACCCAACGGTCATAGTTACTACTGTTCTCTACTCCACCCGCAAAGGCATTCCATCCTTTCAACTTGGCCCATGCCAGCATCTGTTCCAGGTAGCCATCGGCATAGTGTGCTCGAAGGCGCCTGAACTGTTTCATCTGGCTTATGTTTTGAAACTGGCCAGCTCGACCAAACGCTCGTACTACTTGTACTTCAAGAGGCGTAAGAGGGCGTAGGTCTACAGTCTTACTACGGATGTATCTGTCTGGGTCTCCATAGATTCTCTTCCAGCTCAGGCTATTCCTCCAGACCACATCTTCTTGGCAATCAGGGCAAGTGTTCATTGTCTGCTCGTGGACAGCAGAGCACTTAGTACAGAGAGCAGTAACCTCATCTCTACGGGGTGCAGAATCAGAGAGTAGATAGATTATCTCGTCAAGGTTATGGATTATCATGTTCCATTCCTAACAGCTTATTCATTACATCAACAAGCCCAGCACGATACCCCTCATAGAATGTGGCATTACGGTTCTTCTCATGGAGTGTATCAATCCACTCTTCAGTAGTAGCTATGTCTTGAGTTAGATAGCTTAGTTCTTCTTTCCAATCCTTGAGGATATCAAATACTATATCCCCACTGGTGCCATGTTTCATGCACCACTCCCACCATTCCTGTCGGGTTCGCATCATAGATTATACACACTCCATCCCTTAGAGTTGATTATGGGTCCTGTACGGTGAACAAGGTATCACCACCAGAACGTAGGTCAGCATGGTGGGAGCGCCGCCCGCGTTTCCGGGGTCAGGCAGTATGCCGGGATACAAACCCTGGTGCGCTTCGTTCGGAAGATTGCGTATCTGGCTCCCAGCGGGCCGGTCGGTTCCGACCAGCGCTCAAACTCTCCGCGAGTGCGTTTGAGTTTACCAGTGGTAAAGTCCTTATACGTATATCCATCTGTTAACATGGGTTAGCCCTCCAGTAATAGTCTTCCATGCCTCTTAATTAGATGACTGAGCAAGGCAAACTCAGGGTCGGATAGATGCCCCTCAATTGTCCATGTTCCATCCGAGAGTAACCTTGCTTCAATCTCAAAGAGCGGCATACGCTTGGCAGGCATACTGAATCGCATGTCCTCTGCTGTAACCTCTGGATTCATTACCAGAGCTACGGCTCTTGTAATGGCATCAGAATCAGTGACTTCAATACTCACAGCACTGTCAAAGTGCTTAGTCTCCTTCCCTTCCTGTGTCTTGAGGAGTACTGACCTCTTCACAGTGGGAATAATGACTCTAGCTTTCGACCAATTGGTCGCCAAGTCCAGGGGATTCTGTCCAATTTTCAACAGCGTGTCCCACACCACTCCCACGTAGGAGGCCAAATCCCATGCTACCCCACTCGGAGTACCATCTTGGTTGCGATACCGGCCCCCTACGGTGCAGAGGAACTCAGGGAATGTCTCAGCTGTCCAAGAGAATGCCTTACGTTCGTAAGTAGCTCGGGCTACCATCAATCGTGTAGTCCATAGAGCCGTCTCTTCGCTCTCCAGGATACTCAGCATCTCTTGGAGCAGTAGACTCTCCCTCTCTGCACCACTAAGGTCGGACCAGGCATCATACTTCTGTTCGACACTCTTACTCGCTTGCTTTTGGAGTTCTACTAGGTCCAAGGAGAATCCCCCTGGCTACGTTGCGCCGTAGCACAATCTTCCCATCCTTCTCCAATCGCTTGACATGGTACTGGATAGTGGACACTCCATGCCCTAGATGAGCTGCTAGTTCTCGACGGCTGGGGGGGGGATTCCCCCCAACCATCATCTCCATAATGGCGTCTAGTACGTCCGTTCCTTTCATTCTTTCCTCCTACCCTAATTATCGCACAGTTGTACCATTCTGTCAAACTCCTCTCGACCGATATCGGCTCTCCAATACAGCGATTAGGTATGCCGTTCTAAGGCATCTTGCACATAAGGCTTGGCGCCACATTAGGGGAGTGATTATATATCCCCGGATGAAGCGGCAAGATGGACACGTTGGCTCCTCTAGAGGAGTATCATTGCAGGTTTGCATGAAGGGTCCCACTAAACTTCCATCCACATTCACACCCCCAGAACTCTACATCGCTGATAGCAACTACGCTATGGCTCCATTCATCTGCCCAGAGACTTCTATCCCAGGTGACTCGAAACAGCTGTTCTTTGACACGGAATACTTCTTTGCCACAACAGGGGCAGATAGGATGCCCGTCTTCAGTAAGTCTAAGTTTCATACATCCCCCCAGTATATTTCGTGGGACTGTTGCTGGTGAATAATGTACCGGTATTCACACTGCTGCTTGGCGTTTAACTTATAGCATGTCTCTTCTGCATACTGCCGACAAACAATATCGGTCACAAATAGGTCCTTGCTATTCTCCCAGTGCATTGGTTTGCCATGTTTCATAAGGACTATCTCATAGTAATACATTAGAATCCTCCTTCAGCTACAATCAAACCAGATTGCCAATCACATTGGGGACAGTAGTAAGTTGTAGTAGTGCTCTTAACTCCAGGATGCAACATCCAGCCGGCTACCATCCAGTGGCAAGCACCAAACTCTGTGGTGACTTGCTTGTACATCATCCTGGTATCACACTTAGGACAGAGTGGTACCCGTTCGGCACTAATGCGTACCGGTTGTACCCTCGGTTCTTCACTCATCTCTCCACTCCTTCCGGGGAGTACCATCTTCATTCAAGGATTCCCAGCAATAGCATTCCGGGGGGTCTCCTAGTAGGTCCCCAGGATTCTGTCCCCAGTTCCAACCACAGGATGGGCAGGGTAGCATGTCTTCAAAACATGCGGCATCCATTGGCTTACCACATCGAGAACATAGACCCAGGTCCTCACATACAATACATGGCTCTGTGCCGTATTGAAGCCAGACATGACCCGAGCCAAGGGGTGCTTGATTCTCGCTGTACTCAAAGCCACCAGCGCCATTGCACTTACGACAGTAATTGGGCCACGCCGCCTCATATTCTTCCTTACGCTTCTTGTATTCCTCAGACCATTTGACACACTGTGCCGTATGAGGAGTGCGGCGCCACTGTCCAGGGACATCAATGTCCAGGATGTCAATATGCCTACCCTCTTGCCACCAAGTCTGCCATACTACGAGAGTCCGTTTTTCTTCCATTATTCCTCATCTCCAGTATCGGGTACAAGATGGCATACACCCTTCTCATGCAGGTCATCAGAGATACTATCCAAGAGGTTTAGAATACCGCTAAGGGCCGCAAGTGATTCATTACTCCAATGCCCAGCTACTACTTCGTACAGGGCATCACGTTGTTCATCCAGTAAGAATAGGTCTACCATTGCTATCCCTGCTCTTCCAGTACTGGGGTGTGATTTGTATGCCAGTTACAGAACGCGCAATACCACAGCATTTTACTTGTTTGCGTGGGTTCGACGGGCATTGCGCTATAAGGCGTAAGGGCAGAACGTACTATAACAAAGAGTTTGACTATTGTTTGTTTAGCAAGGATAGCCTGGGAACACTTAGGGCAAAGGACACGGCCATTAGGAGCTACTTTTAACTTTACCATTCTACACCTACCTCCGGGTAGTTCTCAAACATCTCTTGAAGAGTCACAATCCGCACACTCTGGCTATTGTCTACAGTCTCAGCACCTCTCCACAACCAAGGTGCAATGAGTCTGGCCTCTTCGATGATGAGCTTGGCTACTGCAGCACTCTCTTCACAAGGACGTAGGCGAATCACAACTTCAGTTACTGGTCTTATCATTCTATCCTTCCTTTCTTAATCCAGACCCCTATCACTATGCTAGCACAAATGTACCAGGGTGTCAAGTCAGACAGAGTAAGCTGCTTACATCACAGTCTACCCAGATGGCAACTGCCTTGTCTGTTGCAGGATAGATGCGAGAGTCAAGGATGAACTTCTCTACCTCAGATAGTTCAGCAAACTCATATCCAGCGTGTGCCATGCGA
>Ga0208980_10000188_pt1 | contig 31767 bp, 24 predicted proteins | sample WetSurMetagenome_3_FD_187993 | JGI IMG/M metagenome (GOLD analysis project Ga0208980, IMG submission 187993) | Wetland microbial communities from Twitchell Island in the Sacramento Delta, sample from surface sediment Aug2011 Site A1 Bulk (version 2) | ecosystem: Environmental > Aquatic > Marine...
TAATGACGGCGATGTACTTCTCCAGGCTGATTACGTATGGCATTTTTTCAATGCAATTTCAGTATCGTCAGGTAAATTACCTATTTATGTTGGTATTGGTGCAAGAGTAGTATTAGCAGATGACACAAACTTTGGTGTTAGAATTCCAGTAGGTATAGATTATCTGTTTGCTGACGCACCAATAGATATTTTTCTGGAACTCGTACCTATTCTTGATTTGTCCCCCGAATCAGATTTTGGAATCGGCGGAGGTATAGGAATAAGATACTGGTTTAATTAAACTAAAAATCGGGTGGGAAAATTAGGGGCAGGTTAATCCTGCCTTTAGTTGTTTCTCTAAAATTGATTTATGCTTTTTGAATGAAAACAAGAGAACTATATGACACGTATTAAAATAAATAAAATGCTGGAGTCCACGGGTGGTAACTTTATAACCTTGGAAAGAATCACTCTTGATGAAAGAGCACCCGCAGAAATAAGACTTACTGCTTTTTTAGCCATCAACAAAAAACTAAAAAAATCTACAGTGCAAGCGGTGAGTCAAGATGTCGAAAGTAATAATCTAAAAATAGACTTAGATACTAAAAGTGAGTCAAATGAATAACCGTTCTAAATAATTATAAGAGGTACAAAATGAAAAAGATGAAAAGTAAAGTTTTAATCGTAGTATTATTAGCTCTGACTGTTTTTAGCTATAGCTGCGGTACAAGCAATTCTGTTAAAGGTGGGGTTATCGGTGGCGTTGGCGGTGCGGTGGTTGGAGGAATTGTCGGCAATGAATTGGGTAACACAGCAGTTGGTGCTATTATAGGCGCAGCAGTTGGCGGTACTGCAGGAGCATTAATTGGGAGCCATATGGATAAGCAAGCTGAAGAAATGGAAAGGGATATTGAAAATGCCAAAATAGAAAGAATCGGCGAGGGTATAAAAATTACTTTCGATTCAGGAATTTTATTTGAAACCAATTCTTCAACACTTCAATCTCAGGCAAAAACAAATATTGCTAATCTCGCTGTTATTCTAAACAAGTATCCCGATACAAATATTCTGGTAACAGGGCATACAGATTTTGATGGAACAGATGAATACAATCAATCCTTATCCGAAAGAAGGGCTGAATCAGTTTCTGATTATACGATGGGACAAGGTGTTACTTCCTCAAGATTTTCAGTTATCGGATTAGGTGAAACTGAACCGATTGCAACGAATGAAACAGTTGAAGGTAAGCAGCTTAACAGAAGAGTTGAAATTGCAATTTTTGCAAATGAAGATCTTAAAGCAGCCGCCGAAAGAGGTGAACTTTAATTCAGAGGTTTTTAATTTTTTACAGCAGTAAAATCTGAATAATGCAATGAAATATTTTGTAGATACTGATTGCGCAATGTTGGATCTTAAAGAAATAGAAACTTGCGGCTTAACTAAAGGTCTTGATTTTATCTATCGAATTATGCTTTGTATTTCAATTTTACTGCTGTTTTTATAAAGAACTATTTATAAAAAAATATTTATGATTTTAAATGTTGCTAAAGAATCAACCTCTCTTTTATCTTCTTACAGTACCTTTCGTAAATGCCAATTTGTGCTTTCCATCCTTTTCCTCACACTTGAATTAAAAGCAAATTTCAAAAATATTAAGTAGTTTTAGGTTGTTAAAAATCAGAAGCTAATCAAAAGGAGAAAATGCAATGAGTAAAGAACTGATCCAGAAAAAAGACACAAAGAAAAAACCTCAGAAAACCAAAGAGGAAAAGAGAGCAGCTAAAAGAGCTAAAGAGCAGGAAAAACATATGCAGGGATTACCCAAATAAGATTCAATTCGCGAATTTGTGGCTGACCTTTTTGTACTAAAGGCCAGCCAAACTTTATTTTGCTACCACTACCGTGCAAGGTGTCGTTCTGGCGAAGTCCAGAATCTAACACCATCTGATTCCTGACAAGCAGGAATGACGGCTCAATCAATTAAGCTCGTGCATTACATCTCAATGAATCTAACTTTTTGCTTTAAACTTGCGGAAGCTTCTTCCTGAGCGGTTTCTGCCGCTCTTACCAAATCCGAAAGATGCTTTCCTTCTTACAAACTTATTTTGACCAGCCGGATTCTCTCCAACCTTAATATCAACCAATTTAAAAGGATGATCATCTATAATTGAAATGGGCTGCTTGATTAGTTTGTTAATTGCACTCAGGTAAGAAATTTCTTCTGGATCGCAGAATGAAAGAGCCGTCCCTCCCAGGCCAGCTCTTGCTGTACGACCGATACGGTGAACATAAGCTTCAGCATATTCTGGAATATCATAATTAAAGACGTGTGATAATCTATCAATATCAATTCCGCGTGCTGCTATATCCGTTGCAACAAGCACTTTTGTTTTATTCGATTTAAAATTACTTAGTGCACGCTGTCTTGCCTGTTGCGATTTGTTCCCGTGGATTGAATCAGCGTGTATATGAGCATCATTTAATAATTTAGTGATTATATCCGCACCGCGTTTTGTTCTTGTAAATATAAGTGCTGAAGGTATGCTTTCACTTTTTAGAATATGAAGAAGCAGTTTCTTTTTATCCGTCTTCTGAACAAAGTAAACTCCCTGCTTCACGGACTCAACCGTTTTTGATTCCGGCGAAACTTCAATCATTACCGGATGTGTTAAAATTGTATTTGCCAGCTTTATAATTTCTGTTGGCATAGTTGCGGAGAATAACAGCGACTGCCTTTTCTCAGGCAGCTTTTCAATTATCTTCTTAACATCATTAATAAAACCCATATCGAGCATACGGTCAGCTTCGTCGAGCACAAATATTTTTATGGTGTCCAGCTTTATATATCTCTGGTTGATCAGGTCGAGAAGTCTTCCCGGAGTAGCAATAAGAATATCAACTCCTTCTCTCAGCTTCATCGTTTGTGCTCTTTGGGAAACTCCGCCGAACACAACAGCTTTTTTTAAGCCGGTATGTCTTCCATAAGCATCAAAGCTTTCGCCGATCTGAACGGCAAGCTCTCTTGTTGGAGTAAGTATCAGTGATTTAATTATTCTTCTTTGGTGGTGTGAATGTTTTTCCGCACTAAGTATCTGCAGAATTGGAATAGCAAACGCTGCGGTTTTGCCTGTGCCGGTTTGCGCACAACCAATCAGATCCTTTCTTTCAAGTATTACAGGGATTGCCTGCACCTGTATTGGTGTAGGTATTGTATAACCTTCACTTGTTAATGCCGTTAATAACGGCTTGATGAGATTCAATTTTTCGAATGACATAAAACTTTCTGTTTAATTTGCCGTAAGAAAACTATTTCACGGTCTAATCAGAACAGAAATGTCTTTACAGCGGGTTAATAAATTAAGATTTGTAAAAAAGTGCTATCAGAATTGTACGAATGAAGGCCTATTTTAAAAATCAACTAGGTTAAGTTACGCTTATTAAGTAAGAACTCAAACTTAACGACTAATAGGTCATAATTGATAGGTTTATATAAATGTGTCTCAAAACAATTCTCAATAGCAGGTAAGATTGTAGAAATTCAAAAAATCACTGAACCGGAAAGTTAAAATTCCTTTTTGGTTATTATAAACTTGTATGAAGATTATTAAATTACATTCAGTTGTAATAAGAGATATTATTTTTCTAGGAATTTAATAAATGAGAAGAACCAATAATGAAACTCAGCTTGTGGAAAAAAGAGAAGCTCTTTCTAATCTTATTCTGCTGATCTCCGTTCTCAACCTGCTTGTTTATTTTTTAACACTTGCTTACACAAGCTATGGAATATTCCGTGATGAACTTTACTATCTCGCCTGTGCAAATCGTTTAGATTTCGGCTACGTTGATCATCCTCCTTTATCTATCTGGATTCTCTGGATGTGGAAATCGGTTGTTGGTGATTCTGTTTTTTTGATAAGAATTATCCCGGCGATTGTAAGTTCGGCAACAGTTTTTATGATTGGACTTTTTACCATAAGGCTTGGCGGAGGGAAAAGTTCTGTAATTATTTCAACACTAACTTTTATGCTGGCTCCCATTTTCCTGGGAATGAGCACAATTTATTCGATGAATGTTTTCGATCTGTTCTTCTGGATTTTGTCCGCATATATTTTCTTAAGAATAATAGAGTCTGAAAACCGCAAACTGTGGTATGTGCTTGGAATTGTTCTCGGACTTGGACTTCTGAATAAGACAAGCATGCTCTGGCTTTGTGCCGGAATTTTCTTCGGGATAATTCTTACTCCTTTACGGGAAGATCTTAAAACAAAATATCCTTATATCGCTGCCGGAATTGCACTTCTGATTTTCTCGCCATACATCATCTGGAACATAACGCACGATTTTGCTCATCTTGAATTTATGAGAAACGCAGCAGAAGGAAAGTACGGAGGGTTATCGCCTGTATCTTTTATTCTTGATATGATCTTAATTCTTAATCCGTTGTCGGTTTTAATCTGGGTTCCCGGAATAATTTTCTTTTTCTTCAATAAGATAGACAGATTATACCGACCGCTTGGTTATATCTGGCTGATAACTTTTATTATACTTTTTATCAACTGGCACAGCAAAGCCGAATACATTGCTGCTGCTTCACCGATTCTTTTTGCTGGTGGTGCAATTATGATTGTAAGATGGAATGCAAGAATTAAGCGTCTCAAATATGCATTGACTGTTCCTGTCATTGTGCTTGGAATTATTATTTCACCTTATGCAAGACCGCTTCTTCCTGTTGAAACATTCCTGGATTTTCAATCTGCTTTGATACTTAAACCTCCAAGCAACGAAGGACACGATACTCAATTACCACAATTCTATTCAGATATGTTCGGATGGGAAGAATTGGCAAAGAGTGTTTCAAAAGTTTACCAGCTGATTCCAAAAGAAGAAAGAAGCAGGACAGTTGTTTACTGCAGCAACTACGGCAAAGCAGGAGCTATTGAATACTACAATAAAAAATATCCGCTTCCGAAAGTAATTTGTCCGCACAACAATTATTGGTACTGGTGGGATGAAATTAAGAACTTTGATAAAGTAATTATTCTCGGTGGAAATATTGAAGAACATCTTGAATCACTTGAACAGGTTGATTCGGTTGCTTTTTACAAAACAAAATATGTAATGCCTTATGAAAATAACTTTACTATTTTTATTGGACGAGGATTGAAACAATCACCCGAGAAGATAAGACAGATAGACAAGTTTTTCTTTTGAACTTTGGAATAAACAAAATAGGGTAACGCATGAAAACTTTCTTAACATTCTTGTTAATATTTATAATAAGTTTATCCATCTTCGCACAATTCCCCGACAGTGAAACCGACGGAAAATATTATGAAGTGAACGGGGCAAAGCTCTGGACATTAAGTTTCGGTGAAGGCGATCCTTTATTCTTAATTGCCGGCGGTCCGGGCAACACACATTACGGATTAAGACATTTCGATTCACTTTCAACAACAAACACATTGGTTTATTACGATGCTTTTGGAAGAGGGAAGTCCGACACAGCAAAAGTTGTTACGGAGTATACAATTGAGCGAGACATTAAAGACCTTGAGGGTTTGCGCAAAGCGATGGGCTTTGATAAAATAAATATTCTCGGTCATTCATACGGCGGAGTTGTTGCACAGGGATACGCAATCGAATATCCTGAAAATGTATCTCACCTGATCCTTGCTAATACTTTTCACAGTTACCTGATGTGGCAGGAGAATTGCGATAACTCAAACCACGAAATAAAAACAAACTATCCCGAAATCTGGGAAGAGCTGATGAAAATTAGAGAGCAGGGTGCTGTCTCGAGTGATCCGATTCACCAGGAAATTTATGGATGTGTACCTTATGGATTTTTGTATGCGTACAATCCCGAGAACTTCAAGCCAAGTGGAAGAAAACCATATCCTAATCCATTGAACGTAAAACTGTATTACCAGATGGTTGGCAGAGACGGCGACTTTTTAGTTAGCAACGATATCGGGACTTTTGATTACCGGAAACAATTAAAAGATCTGAAGATGCCGATACTTATTTACGGTGGACGCTACGACCGTGTTGCTGTTCCGAGAATGATGTTAGAGTATAAAATATATTGTCCGCAAGCTGAGTTTGTTTTGTTTGAAGAGAGCGGACACAACCCGCAAGTCGAAGAACCTTCCATACTTTTTGCTTTTATAAGAGAATTTTTGAAGAAATGAAATGAATGTTGTCATTGCGATCCCGAAGCTGTCGGGAGAAGCAATCCCAAAACGTTTCTTATAGATTACTTCGGTCGTTCGCTGCCTTGCCGACAGGCAGGCTTTCGTGGGAATGACAGCTTGGGTAATTTATTTTATGACTCCACCTATTCTCAGATCTATTCCGTATTCAAGGTAAGCTTTCATACATAAAAGAAAATGAGTCCATCCCTCAACTTGTCCCATGCATTGGTTAGCGCCTTTGTAATCTGCAGGCCATTCAGATTCTGTAACTTTAACTAGAGTCTGATTTTCTCCTTTTGCTTCAAGAGTGATAACCACAACACAGTTCGCACCGCTTCCGGTCCATTCAAAAGAAACCACTTTATCTTTTTCAATCTTTCCAACTTTTATTTCGTGCTCACCTTCATAATCTGTCCACGTCCATGTTAAAGTTTTTCCGCTTTCCATTCTTCCTGTGCTTCCTGAAATAAAATACCTGCTCATTTTTTCAGGATCGATGATCGAATCAAATATTTCACCTGCAGATCTCAATACCCCCATCTGAACTTTAGCTCTTATTCTGTCTTCAGTCATCAGCGCTCCTTTTGTTTAATTTGTGTTTAAAGCTATAAGTAAAGAATAAGTATTGCAAAAGAAATAATTGCACCTAGAACAGCCTGTGCAATAACTTCCTTTTTCGACAATATTTTTTTTACGAATCCGAAAGGCGTCCACCTCAACCAGTGCCATTTTTTCGGTAAATGTTTCTGAAGAAATAGATAATAAGTAATATCCTGTACCCCGAAAAGTTTTAATATTGCACAACACAAAGAGATTATCCATCCGAACACCAAACCAAGAATTATCAACAGCATCAGATCAAACATCAATTGGTTAATACGATAAGCTTTGATTATTTCCTGTTCGGGCATTGTGGTTGTTCGGCGTATCAGCGTGAAGTGATAACCGAGAATATCAAAGAGATTGCTTATCAGAATAAATAAAACTGGAACGGCAAATACTGTGTAAAAAGAAATAATGATAAAAAGCAGAACGAGCAGAAAGTTCAGTCCTGTTAGTTTGTAAAAAAATATGTTTATCAAGGATTTCAAACGGTTTCGACAATATTATATAAACTTACTACCGATTATAATAAATATTTATAAGATATTGATTCGCATATGTATTTTTGTCTTATACAAAAACAATTTTCCGGACTATCAGTATGAAACTTATATTAACACTACTAATCTCTGCGGTATCGCTGTTTGCTCAAGTGGCTGCGGATGATGTTCAGTCATTTACACTAAAGAACGGAATGAAAATTTTAGTTCTTGAAAACAGCGCAATCCCAAATGCAAATATGTATTTGTTCTACAAAGTCGGTTCACGAAACGAATACATCGGCATAACCGGAATCTCGCATTTCTTTGAACATATGATGTTCAATGGTGCAAAAAAATACGGACCAAAACAGTTCGATCGCACAATGGAAGCAAACGGAGGCGCGAACAATGCTTACACATCTGAAAATATTACTGCATACACTGATTGGTTTCCAAGTTCAGCACTTGAGGTAATATTCGATCTTGAAGCAGACAGGATTGCGTATCTTAATTTTGACAGTTCTATGATTGAAAGCGAACGAGGCGTAATTCTTTCAGAAAGATCAACCGGACTTGAGAATAATCCTCTCGAACAGCTTTGGCAGGAGTTTCAGGCAACAGCATTCATCGCTCACTCCTATATGTGGCCGGTGATAGGCTGGGAATCTGACATTAGAAGCTGGACTAAATCAGATCTCGAAAACTACTTTCACACTTACTATGCACCGAACAACTGTCTGGTTGTGATTTCGGGCGATGTTAAGTTTGATGAAGTTAAAATGCTGGCAGAAAAATATTTTGAACCGATTCAAGCAGGTCCAAAGCCAGGAGCAGTTCATACAGTTGAACCGCCGCAAACAGGTGAAAGGAGAGTATTTGTAAAACGTGAAGTTCCTTCACCATATCTTATGATTGCATTTCACGTTCCTGAAACGGGAAGCGAAGACTATTATGCATTGGATTTACTTAATTCAATTTTATCACAGGGACGTTCATCCAGATTATACAGTTCGATAGTTGAAGAAAAGCAATTAGCTCTTGAAGTTGGCACATATCATCCCGAAGCGTTTGACCCGACGCTGTTTTATTTTTATGGAGTTTGTAATGATGGCGTTGAAGCATCTAAACTTGAAAAAGCAATTCTGGATGAAGTTGAAAAAATCATCAGCGAAGGAATTAGTGAAAACGAGCTTCAGAAAGTCAAAAACCAGAAGCTGATGGATTTCTACAAGACACTTGAAACAATAAATGGTCTTTCAAATACAATTGGAACTTATGAGCTGTTCTTCACTGATTACAAAAAACTTTTCACCGCGCCGGATGATTATAAAAAAGTTACAGTTGATGACATCAAAAGAGTGGCAGGAAAATATTTCACAAAAGAAAACAGAACAGTAGGAGTTTTAAATACGGAGGAAGAACAATGAAAAAGAATGGAAGATGTAAAATGGAAGACAGAAGAGGGAAATGGATGTATGACTGTATGAATGTATGGGCTTACAACCACATACAACCACTCATCCATACAATCATACTCGTACTGTTTTTAAGCTCGATTACTTTTGCTCAGTTCAAATTACCTCAGTATGAAACAGTCTCTTTAGATAACGGACTTACGGTTTATTTAATGGAGAAGAAAGACGTTCCTTTAATTTCATTCTCTGCAGTGTTTGATGGGGGAGTTATTAAAGATGGAACAACTTCAGGTATTGCTTCCTTCACAGCAGAAGCCTTGAGATTTGGAACGACGAACTATTCAAAATCACAAATCGATTCTTTATTCAATTTTTACGGAAGCAATATCAGCACTTATGCAAATGCTGATTATTCGGGATTGTACACACAGTTTATGAAAGGTGATACCGAAAAACTTTTTCCCATCATTAAAGAAATAGTTTTGGCTCCGACTTTTCCTGATGACGAGATAGAAAAAAGAAAACAGAGATGGATTGCAGAACTTGATCAGGCAAAAGAAAGTCCGCGTTCTGTAATAGGCAGCTATTTTAACAAACATATTTTTGCCAATTTTCCATATTACGCTTATGGAAATTCAACACTAGGAACTAAAGCTGGGATTGAAAGTATCTCAAATGAAAAAATTAAGGAATTTTATGATTATAACTACTTTCCTCAAAGCTCAGCCATAGCCGTTGTTGGTGATTTCAATTCATCGGAAATGAAAAAGATTATTGAAAAATATTTTGGTGGATGGAAAAAAGTAAAAGGTGAGGTAACAATATTACTAGATATGACACACAAACAATTTGAAACTCCTTCAGTTTATCTTATAAATAAAAATAACGCAACCGAAACAACTTTTATGATTGGTGGATTTGGTATTTCAAAAAACAACCCCGATCAAACTCAGATTGAAGTAATTAACACAATACTTGGTGGCAGATTTACCTCCTGGCTCAATGATGCGTTGAGAGTTAATGCCGGTTTAACATATGGTGCCAGAAGTAGGTTTGCACAATACAAATACTCAGGAACATTTTATATCAGTACTTTCACAGCAACAGAAAATACTGAAGCAGCAATAGATCTGGCAGTTGAAACATATGAGAAACTTTTCGAAGAAGGAATTGACGAAGAAACTTTATCGTCTGCAAAGAACTATGTAAAAGGACAATTTCCTCCAGATTATGAAACTGCAGGTTCGTTAGCCGGATTTCTGACACAAAAATATGTTTACGGACTCGATGACTCTATTATAAATAATTTTGAAAATGAAGTGAACGAACTGACAATCGAAAAAGCAAACGAGCTCATAAAAAAATATTTTCCTAAAGATAATCTTCAGTTTGTGATGATTGGAAAAGCTGACGAGATAAAAGACAAAGTTTCAAAGTACGGAAGCATCACCGAAAAGAATATTGAGGAGGATGAATATTAGAAAGCGATAAGCAGTAAGCTTTAAGCTATAAGAAAATGTCTCTGCCTGATTTAATTTGGAAATTATTTTCGTATTTTGGAAGTAACAATTAAATCAGGCAGAAGGAATCAATATATTGTTTTCACTAAATCATTTCATTTCTACATAAAGACTAGCCAGCACCCGGAATGCATCAGCAAAAGCCCGCAACCGATTTAAAGAAAAGTTTATCACTTACAGCTGCAGTAATGGCTGTTGCCGGTTCGATGATCGGGTCAGGAATTTTCAGAAAACCTTCAACAATGGCTGAGCAGTTAATGTCCCCCGAACTTCTCATCATTGTTTGGATTGCAGCTGGACTTATAACTTTTATCGGAGCTCTTTCAAACGCCGAAGTATCAGGAATGATAGATGCAACCGGCGGTCAATACATTTATTTCAGAAAAATGTTCGGGGAGTTTACTTCATTTATTTATGGCTGGTCAGTTCTTTCTGTTATTCAAACGGGAAGTCAGGCAGCAATTGCTTATGTATTTGGTGAATATCTCTGCTATTTTATAAAATTTCCTGCTTTACCCGAACATATTTCTTCATTCACTTTATTTATGCCGCTGGTCGGAGATATCCATCCATTCGCTGAATGGGGACCCAAGCTGATAGCAATTTTATGTATTCTTTTTCTTACAGGAATAAATTATCTGGGAATATTTTTTGGCGGATTGGTTCAGACGATCGTTACTTTTATTAAAATCGGCTCAATGATTTTTCTCTCATTTGCATTATTCTTTTTCGGAAATGGAAGTTTATCGAATTTAAGTTCTGGGTTTTCAATCTCACCAGCTACTTCTGCTAACCTTGTTGCTCTGCTTGGATTATCATTGTCAGGTGCATTCTGGGCTTATGATGGATGGAACAATGTTACGTTCATTTCGGGGGAGGTTAAAAATCCGAAACGGAATATTCCTCTTGGTTTGTTATACGGGACATTAATTGTGATAGCCTTATATGTGGTAATAAACTTGGCTTACTTATATGTTATGCCTATTGAAGAGATTGCCGGGTCACCGCTTGTTGCAGCAGCAGCAGCAGAAAAAATATTTGGAAGTTACGGCGGTTCTATAATTTCAATTGCTGTTATAGTTTCAACCTTCGGTGCAGTGAACGGCAGCTTAATGGCGAGTGCTAGAGTTCCTTTTGCAATGGCTCACAGTAAAATGTTTTTTAAATGGCTGGGTAAAGTGCATCCAAGATATGCAACGCCACATACTTCACTTGTCGTTCAGGGAATTTTTTCCAGCGTGCTCGTTATGTCCGGTTCATTCGATACGATAACCGATTATGTGATTTTTGCAACCTGGTTTTTTTATATGCTTACTGCACTTGGTGTGATAGTCCTCAGGAAGAAGATGCCAGATGCACCGAGACCGTATAAAGTTATCGGTTATCCATATACTTTATGGTTCTTTGTTATTTTCTCTTTTATCTTCCTGATGAATTCGTTGATTTCAGATACTGAAAATGCAGCAATGGGCACAATTCTGATTATGACCGGATTACCTCTTTACTTTTTCTGGAAGTATTTTAAGAGGAGTGAAAAATCAAAAATAGAAAATTAAATTCGCTGTGCCTCTGTAGTAAAGATTTAGACCACAGAGGCACAAAGAATAGAGTATTTAATTTTATTTTAAAAGTATCATCTTCTTCGTCTCAATGAATGAGCCTGCCTGAAGCTTGTAAAAATAAATTCCAGAAGTTAATCTCAATGCCTCGAACTCAACCTCATAACTTCCAGCAGATTTATATTCATCAATAAGTGTTGCAACTTCATTTCCCAACACATCATAAACTTTAAGTGTCACAAATAAACTTTGTGGTAAGTTAAATCTTATCGTTGTTGATGGATTGAATGGATTAGGATAATTCTGAAACAAAAGAAAATCATCTGGCTGTGCGAAATCTTCGTCATCAATACTTGTTGGGTTTTGAGTTAATCGTGTGACCATAAAATCTCCCGCGTTGCTTGCAAAGTCCCAACCTGCAACAAGGATATCTCCATTATTTAAAGGAATAGAGGATGTTAAATAGTGAGTTCCGGAATTGTTATTCAGATTAATTGTAAACCATCCATTGGGGGCAAAAGAGGTATCTGGAGAGCCATCGGGATTCAATCTTGCCAGCCCGGGCTGGTTATTTCCTTCTCCGACCAGTAAAATTTTTCCATCGTTATCAATTTTCATGTCATAGCATATATCACTGCCTGTTCCAAACTCAATATCAGTTCTACCGTCAGTACCAAATGTTGAATCAATAACACCATTCACATTGAACCGGAATACTGAGAATTTTGTCGGGTCAGAATTTGGAGTAGTTCCCGCCAGGATTATTTTACCATCTGCTGTTAATGCTAAAGATTCCCCACCTGAAAAATTGTATTTCCCTTCGAATTCAGTTTCAACAATTCCACTATTGCCGAATGCTGGATGAGGGTTTCCTGAACTATCCATCATTGCCAAAACAAAATTTGTTGGAGTATTGTCTACTGTTACCATAACTATTGCAGTATCAGCTAGAAATAAACAAGCAACGGAGTGATATGCAAATGAATAATTTATTCTAGCTATACCATCGATTCCAAAGTTTGAATCAAGATTGCCATCTGGGAGAAATCGCATTGCACCAAAACCCTTCGTCCCAATACTAGCTCCTGCAGTAAGAATTCTTCCATCGGTCAGGACTTTTACACCATAAAGTTCACCGGCCGAGTTACCAGTAAATCTATGAACTGCTTTCCCGCTGTCAGCAAATGCCGTGTCAAGAGTGCCGTCTGAATTAAAGCGATACAGAGATGGTGTGATTTGACTAGTTCCATTCCCAACTGCTTCAGCACCTATAACTAAAATTTTTCCATCTGATTGACGCTCAATATCATTTGCGTGATCTCTTAAAACAAAATGCAGCAAAACTTCACCATCAATTCCAAAACCGGTAAGATCTGGTTGCCCGTTTGAGAGAAGCTGTGACATTGCAATAAAGTAATCGTATGAACTTGTACTTTGACCTGCTACCAAAATTTTATCATCTGGTAGAAGAAGAATATCATTAGGGGAGTCGTTGAAGTTTGAACCGAAATTAATTTTTGTGATTCCGTTTTCACCGAAGTTAGGATCTAACACCCAAGGTGTTTGTGCTTGCAGACTGTAGATTACGATTACAACAATAAAACAAATTTGTATTACTCGTTTCATTTTTACTCCTTTTTGAATTGTTTACTTGATTAGTATCATCTTCTTTGTTTCAATGAATGAACCAGCCTGCAATCGATACAAGTACATTCCACTTGCAAGATTGTTTGCATTGAATTGAACCGAATGATTTCCAATTTCCCTGTATTCATCAATTAAAGTTTTTACTTCCTCGCCAAGCAGATTATAAATTCTTAGTATTACATCTCCCGACTTTGGAAGTGAAAATTGAATTGTTGTTGTTGGATTAAATGGATTCGGAAAATTTTGTGCAAGTGAAAATGAAGTTGGTATTTCTTCTTGTATTTCAGGATTATCTACACCTACAGTACCGCCGCCTAAGTTATATAGAACAAAAAGTGAATCCACTCCTTGAGCAACACTTGACACAAGTGCAATATCTGTTTTACCATCCTGATCAAAATCGGATGCAACAACGCTGCGTGGAAGTCCAGTTGCAAATGGAAAGAAACAATTCTCTCTTGAAGTAAAGCTGCCAGTGCCGTCATTCAGAAATACAGTTATACCATTAGTTTGAAGCTGGTCGTTTACAGTAATAAAATCGAGATCGCCATCATTCTCGTAATCCATACTTGCAAGTCCCATTGCACCGGTAACTGAAATTGATTCGGACGTGAAATTCAGATTTCCCTGGTTTCTGATAAACATACACGATGAAAAAGTTTCCAGTGTAATGAGATCAAGATCTGTATCGCCGTCAAAATCTCCCATAACAATATTTGAATGACCAGCAGTAGAGCCAACGCCACTACCAAGTTGAAACTCATTGATTACTCCTGTGGGAACAATACCAGCGCACAGACCTATACTTCCTACAAAGAATAAATCGCTGATTATAATTAAAGGGTGCGGAAGTGGGCTGACTGTCACAGCAGCGAATTCAGGATAGTCGCCATCACCTGCTAGTTCTCCATAAACAAAATCAGTCATTCCAGCATGAACAGTATCCGGTGGAAGCCAACCTCCGGGAGCTAGGGCATACTGCACATCATGACAAAGATCACGATTACCGAGATGCATCAGGTAACCAAGTACGCTTTCAGAAGGTGCAATTCCATTATCTTCAGTTATTGCTATCGTTCTTTTAATTGGAGAAGTAAATGTTGGTCCCGGTTCGAGCGATCGTACACGTCCGAAGGTTTCTATCGTAACCGGAGTACTGAAACCACCAACGCCATCTCCCCAGAATACCTGTACTGCACTTGTATCGCCGCCGACAATCAAATCAAGATTATTATCTTCATCAAGATCATAGAATTTGACGACGACTGGTTTGAAAACAGTTGACAGCGTAGTAGATAATTCAAATGACCTTGGCGGCAAATTGTGATAAAGCAGAACTTGTCTGTTATCATAGTCAGGAACTGCGAGACCATCGTAAAGAATATTATCAAAGTTATCAGCCGCAATTGCAAATGCTGTTCCGGGCAGACTTGCTCTGAAAGGATCAGAGAACATTTGGAATCCGGTGAAACTATTTTCATCAGCTCCGATCATTGGATTAGTAGTTGAGCGGATTTCTTCATCAATATCCAGTGAAATTTCCGGTACCGGAATTCCCTTTAAATCAGGATCCTGTGCCTGGCAATCTGAAATATGAAGATTAGTGCTGTCAATGAATTCTATATCTTTTGAAATAGAGTTAGTGTCCAAACCAGTTCCACTTTGATAGGCACCAATCGTAGGATAAGCTACACCATCTCGTACTACTAAAGCTGTCGATCCCGGCATGTAGAGTACGTTATAATCAGATAGAAGATTTGGTGATTCTGCATTTCCCTGATGATAGCAGACATTATAACCACCTCCACCTGTAACTTTACCGAGAATAATATTGTTCAGCACGATACAATTTGGGGAATGCAACCTAAGACTTTCCAATCCCGTTCCGCTTATCTTAATTGTATTAAATAGAATTTTTACATTTCCATTTGATTGAGCAACACTTAAACCTATTGATCCATTTATATTGATCATATTATTAGCAATGACCACTGAATCGCAGAACCCACCAATAAAGCCCCACAAATAAATTCCATTTTGAACACTTCCACGGAGAGTATTTTGTTCAATAACTATAGATTCCGTACCAGTAGGGATATCGATATAAATACCCTGGTACCCAGAATTGAAACTGCTCTCAAAATCAATCAGGTTCTTTCTGATGATCAGATGCTGCCCGGTAACTTGAATCGAACCTCCAAGTGCATTTCCTGATCCACTAGTAGTACGCCATCCCGCAAGAAATTTATTGTCTTCAATAGTAAAGATTCCCTGCGAAATCGCACCTGCTGAATATATTCCATAAAGAAGACGGGAAAAAGTATTTCCGCGGATAGTTACATCTTTTGGAGGTTGTGACGCGAATTGAATTCCATTTTCTGTTCCGTATGGAGATGTCCCTTTGAAATTACACCCTTCAAATAAAATTTCATCTACATGAGGGTTAAATGAAGAATTAGAAACCCTAACAAAAGTGCTGCCAGCTATTCGCAGTGAAGAATCACTTTCCTGAAACGAAATATTTCTGAAAGAAATAAAATCCAGCTTGACCTGAACAAGATCTGGATCTCCGGTACCTTGATTTGTTATGTTCATCTGCAGGATAACATTATCTGCATTACCGCCTGTTGCTGCATCAGACTGGAGTGTGATTCGATTGGATGATGACAGACCTGTAATTATACTATCAAGTATAAGGACAGTATTGTTGCCTCCGTTCTTCGAATATGTTCCGGGGCGAATGTTAAAAAATACTGGACTCGATATTCCATTCTCCTTTAATGCATTAGCTGCAGCCTGCAGAGTAGCAAAATCCGGATTGTTCCCGCCGATTGTATAAGAACCGTTTAATGGCTGTGAGAAAATTTCAGTTACGAAAAGTGATATAATAATTGCAATAAAAATGGTTTTCAAAATTTCTCCTTTGAATTTGTTTTTACTTTGAAAAATAATTGCACAGTAATGGTAATGCATCACGCAAATGCGTGGTTTTATATTGAGGGAAATATGAGCGGTTTTGGTAAGATTATATGAGACGGAAAACCAGTAAAATAATTACTAATCGCTTTCCGTCTCATATTCAGGAGAGTATAAAAATTTATTTGAGCAGGATCATCTTTTTTGTTTCTACGAAAGAACCAGTTTGTAATTTATACAAATACATTCCACTTGATAATCCATCAGCTGAAAATTCTGTTTCATAAGTTCCTGCCGGAAGATATTCATCAACTAAGGTTGCTACCTCATTGCCGAGAATGTCATAAACTTTTAATTTTTGATGACTGCCGACTGGCGACTGCCAACTGATTTTTGTTGATGGGTTGAATGGGTTTGGATAATTTTGTTCTAAAGCAAATTCAGCAGGATTATTTGTTGAAGTGTTTTCGTTCTCAACATCTGTAATTACATTTAATTCTATCCGATAAAATAAACAGAGATGGTAGTATTGAACTTCTTCAATTATATAAACAAAATCATTCCCCGTTGTATCACCTGTAACGGTTGATTCTATTACTCCTTCTCCAAAAATAGGAACAGTAATGCTGGGTGGATTAATTGAAAACCACTGGACAGGTTCATGCTCTGTATAATTAAACAACCTGCTATTTCCTGGAATATAATTTCCCTGGCAGCCAAAAGGTCCAAATCCATTCCAATACAGAGTGTCAAACTGTGAAATTGTTTGTCCCTGATTAACTTGATAAGAACGCACAAGTGCTGTCGTTGGGTTTTCGGTTACATGAAGAGTCACATTTGTATTTTCCCAATTGCCATTCAAATCTTGAATTACAGCTGTATATGTCCCCGGTGTTTGAGGTGCAGTAAAGTTATATGCGATGGGCACTATATCACTGCAGGAAGTTGATGTAAAATTGTTTGGTGAAATATTTAGCCACGAAACAGTAGGATTAATTTGAAAATTTCCAGATACCGTACCACTATTAGACCAATAGTAATACCAGCCATTAAAAACTTGTCCCGGAAATAATTCCAGTTCATACACAAAGTTTACATTAGCTGGTGATTGAGTCACTTCACTAATATTATTATATGAGGCACCAGAACCAATAAATTTATTCTCAGGTGTTTGTGATTGTAGATTGCAGATTGTTATTATCAGCAACAAACAGATTTGTATTACTTGCTTCATTTTTATTCCTTGTTATATTATTTATTTGATTAAAACCTGCCCGCCTACGCCCTAACGTAGGAGGATCATTTTTTTAGTTTCCACGAGTGAACCCGACTGCAGTTTATAGAAATAAATTCCTGATGATAATTGTGATGCATCGAATTCAACTTCATAAATTCCTGCCGGTTGTTCAGTTTCAAGGAGAGTTGCAACTTCATTACCAAGAACATCGTAGACCTTTAAAGTAATTAGCGAGATGCTTGATACTTGATACTGGATTCTGGTAGAAGGATTAAATGGATTCGGATAGTTTTGCTGTAAACTAAACTGATTTGGTTGCGTAAAGTTATTTTCATCTTCCACAGGTGTAGGTCCAGGTACCCAGGTTGCGCCACTAATAGTACCATCGTTCTGATTGCTTGTTGCATCCGATGTTATTGTGCCAGTTCCTTCATCAAGCTTCCAATACCCAATCAGACCAGTCTCATTTCCATTTAATGATTGATTCATTGTGGATTGAATTTCAGATTCTGTACGTGCGATATCCCAGATACGCACTTCGTCAATTATTCCCTTAAATGGTGCTACAAAGTCACCTCTTACTGGATTAAAACCAAAATATAAATTACCGGTAGAATTGCTGACACTACTTCCTACACTTTTGCTTGTATCAAAAACTCCGTTGATAAATATCTTAGCAATTCCTGCAGAAGCATCGTATGTTGCAGCTATGTGTGTATATTGATGAAGCGGAACGAGGGGAGATGAATAAAGTTGAATCCCACCGAAAACATCATGTAAATAAAAAAATATTTTGTCTCCAGTAAAGCCAAATTGAGTGTCTTCTGCGAATGCAACCCATTTAGCAATTATAAATCCGGTAGAAGTTGTATCCGGGTTGATCCATGCTTCGTATGTTACAGCATTTCCGACATTGAATGTTGCAGCATTTCCCATATCGACATAGTCATTCACTCCATCAAAATGAAGAGCATTGCCAGAAATCTGAGCTTTTACAGATAAGTTCAAAACTGTTGTGAGAATTAGAAAGAAAGAATAGATTTTCATTTTTTTACCTTTGTTTAAATGTTTTTACTTAAGAAAGATAAATTCATAACAACACTAAAGCATCACGCATTTGCGTGGTTTTACAGAGCAGACTGACGAAGGATATTAGAGAAGTTTTTCTCTTATTGCCTTTGAGATTGCACTGCTGCGGGAATGGACTTCCAGTTTTGCGTAGATATTACGTAGGTGTGAATCAACTGTATGGTGACTGAGGAATATTTTTTCTGCGATTTGTTTTTTACTTAAACCCTCAACAAGTAAGCTTAATATTTCCTTTTCTCTTTCAGAGAGACTGTAGCCGTTTGACTTTACATTCTGACCCCTGAACATATTCAAAACTTTCTTTGCAATATGCGAGTTCATCGGAGCACCGCCGTTCATAACTTCATTAATCGAAGCCACAATTTTATCGGAGGATAAATCCTTCAGCAAATAACCCGACGCTCCAGCACAAATTGCATTGAAAACATTCTCGTCATCATCGTGAATGGTGATAATAATTATTTTCGATGTGGGAGATAATTTTCTAAGTTCCGGAATCAGTTCAATTCCGTTCATACCTGGAAGACCGATATCGAGTAGAATAATGTCGGGGACCAATTCTTCTTTCGCAATAAAGTCAAGAGCAGCTTCTCCAGAGCTGAATGTGTACTTACAGTTGATGTCACTGCTCTTGTTGATAGCCTCCTTAAGCGAATCCCTTAATAGCTCATTATCCTCTATAATAATTACATCTGTTGATGATTTCATTTTTTAATTTCCATAATAACATGGTTGAAAATAATGAATGTTTAAAAGGTGTTCAATCACGCACTTGCGTGATATTCGCAATTAATTCAAGGCTGGTTCCTTTGCCCGGAGTGCTTTCAAATTTCAAATCTGCATTTATTTCTTTTGCACGAGATCTGATATTTTTGAGTCCATTACCACTAAAGCTGGCTGCTGAGCTAAATCCTTTACCATCGTCCTTTATGGAAAGAAAGATGCTGCTATTTTCTACTCCGAACTTAATCCAAACACTTTTAGCATCTGCGTGCTTGATAATATTATTGAGCGTCTCTTTATAAATAAAGAAAATATTTCTCTTGGTTTCAGGGAGGAGATTGATTTCAGTAATATCATTCGGATAATCAAAATGCAGATTGAACTTTCCGAGAATGTTTTCGGCAACTTCCTGCATTTTAGCGACAAGGTCTTTCAGGCTGTCAGAAGATGGATTAGTAAGCCACACGATATCACGAATTGATTGAGTTGAACCTTTCGCTACTTTGTGAATGCGTTTTATTTTTTCAGAAGCTTCAGCATTAATCTTTTCATCTTTCTGAATTAATTCACTCATCAAAGAAATACTGCTGAGGTTACTTCCAATTTCATCGTGCAGATCCTGCGCAATCCTGTTCCTTATTTTTTGTTTTTCAATTTCTTTTTCCTGTTCAATATTTTTTGTTTTTAGTTCAGCTTCACGCAATCGTGCCTCTTCTCTTTCTCTCCTTAATCTTTCTTCTTCTTTCCTTTTTCTTCTTTTTAATTCCGTATGTCTGATGAAATAAAGCGCACCCAATAATGATATAAAATAAATTGAGTATGCCCACCAAGTTTGCCAGAAAGGGGGATTGATCACTATAAAATTCTTCGCAAGTTGATTGCTCCATAATCCATCGCTGTTTGTTGCTTTTACCTGGAATACATATTCACCGGGATCGAGATTCGTATAAGTGACAAATCTTCGTTTACCACTATAAATCCAATCATCATCAAAACCTTCCATAAAATATGCGTACTGGTTCATTTCTGGCGCATTAAAATCCAGTGAAGCGAACTGAAAAGAAAAATCATTTTGATTATAAGAAAGGGTGACTTCCGGCAAATTAAAGATTCCTGAGTTCAAAGAAGATAAGCCATTGTTCCCTGCAGGCTGGTTAAATATTTTAAAATCGGTTATTACCACCGGAGGAGAATATGTTGATTGTTTTAATCGATAAGGACTAAAATAATTTAGTCCGTTCGTACAGCCAAAGAGCATAATACCTTCGGTAGTTTTAAATGCAGCGCTTGAATTAAAAGAACTTCCTGATAAGCCATCAGAAACAGTAAAGTTTGTAAAGCGTTCTTCCTTAATATTAAAAAATGTGATTCCTGTACTCGTCCCAATCCAGAGATTACCATTTTCGTCCTCAAGAATACTTTCAACCGCATTATCGGGCAAGCCATCAGCAACTGTGAAAAACTTTATTTCAACATTTAATTTTGATCCATCACTTTTTCCCGAATCATTTTTGATTATAAACTTGTTCAATCCATTTGCTGTTCCAATCCATAAAATTGTTTGATCCTTTTGTTTATTTCCGTTTACCGACTCATAAATTGTATAGATGTTATTGCTGCTCAGAGATTGGTTTTTTTCCCTGTGGGTGTTCCAGTTATGAAATTCATTTTGACTCTCACTATTAAATAAATTTAAACCGCCTCCATTCGTTCCTATCCAGATTCTTCCTTTGCTATCGTGATAGAGCGACCATACATCGTTATGACTTAAACTCGAAGGATTGTTTTTTTCATTTCGCCAGTGATCAACATTAGCTGTGTTCGGATTTAATCTTCCCAATCCACCTCCCCAAAATCCAATCCAGATCATCCCATTCTCATCTTCAATAACAGTCTTAACATAATCAAAAGCAGATACATTGAAGTTGGGATTATCGACTTTCCATGATTTGAGCTGGTTAGTTTTAAGATTGAATTCTTTTAAGCCTTGACCGTATGTGCCGATCCATAATCTGTTTGAAGAACCACTGAATAAAGACCATATATTTAAAGATCGTAATTCAGAGTTTTGAGTAAAAGAAGAATTTCCTGTTTTATTTTTTAAGTTGAATAAACCTGCATCTGTTCCAAACCAAATCGATTCATCTGCTGTCTGCGCAACAGCTCTTACATTTTTACCAGATAAATGTGGAACAATTTCAGACAAATGCATCACGGGAGTAGGTGAATTAAACTTGATGCGTTTCTGTGAATGAAAATTCAAGCCATTTTCCGTAGCGATCCATAATACTCCCGATTTGTCTATGATTAAATCGTGAATCTGATTACTTATTAATTCAGAATCACCTTTTTTTGTTTGAAGAAATCTTGTCTCAAACCCAGTGGTTAAATTGATCTGAACGAGTCCGCCGAAAGTACCAACCCATAATATTTTTTCACCAAGATAATACTCTTCGACCACTGAGCTTACACTATTCCCGAACTGCAATGCATCCTTTTCCGGTAAACTAATTTGCGATATTTCTTCCTTCATTGGATTGAAATTATATAATCCGGTCAGCGTCCCTATCCAGATTGTATTTTCCATGAATGATGATTTAACCAGATACCATATCGGACTTTTAAAATCAGGGATGACTCTTTTGAAGGGTTTATTAGTCTCTTGAGGAATAAATTTATCTAATCCGGCATAAGTTGCTATCCAGATATTTGAATTATGATCTTCAATTACTGAAGTAATAAAATTTCCTGACAATATGTTAGGATTCTCTGCACTGTTCTGCCAATGATCAAACTTGTTCTGCGAAGGATTAAATCTGTAAAGTCCATTTCGATAAGTCCCAATCCATATATTTTTTTTGCTGTCTTCATAAATGTAAGTGATATTTATTTCTTCAGATGATGACGAATCAAGTTTCCAGTGATCGAATTTGTTTGTGAGAGGATCATATTTATTCAGTCCTCCGCTTTTTGTTCCAATCCATAATTTTCCTGAATTATCTTCCCACAAAGCCCAGATAATGTTTTCTGAAATTGAAGACTTGTTATTTGGATTGCTTCGAAAGACTTTCACCTCATAACCATCAAATCTGTTTAGTCCATCATCGGTTCCAAACCAGATGAATCCGGTACGGTCTTGTATCAGACAATTAACAAAGCTGTTAGATAGACCCTGTTCAACAGAAATATGTCCGAAAGGAAGATTTTGAGGTAAACCATCGTTGTAGAAAACAAACAAGTTAAAAAGTACCAGCAATGAGATATAGATTTTTATCCTAGATACAACCATAATACTAACTTATATCTGCGAGAATAATTTACTTATTAAATACTAAAAATATTTTCCGCACCAGATCTGGACAGCTACAGAATAATAGCAGGCAGGTAAGATTATTTGAATACTGCCGTTTGAATATAAATTGACCAGGATCAATTAACAACAGGAAATAAAATTAAGAAGTCATTATTGATTCCGAATAAAAAGTGTAATGTTCGAATTATTAATGAATTTAAGGATTTTTGATTACTTGCAGGTTAAGGTTGGCTTGCAAGTTAGCACACACTCTGCTAATATTAATTATTAAATTCTTTAACAAACTTTTAAAAGCGAAAGAGGTCTGTGAGTGACTGAAGCAAACAACGATCATTCACAGGGGAAACAAACTCAGCGAAGACTTGCTGCAATTATGTTCACCGATATGGTGGGCTACAGTGCACTTGCGCAAAAAGATGAATCCCTTGCTCTCGAGCTTCTTGAAGAACACCGCAATATTTTAAGATTAATCTTTATTAAATATTCAGGAAGAGAAATCGATACTGCCGGAGATTCATTTTTCGTTGAGTTTTCTTCTGCAGTTGACGCCGCTAATTGTGCAATTGAAATTCAGAAATCCTTATTGACAAGGAATGTATCGGCAGAGCCGGAAAAACAAATGAGGATTCGTATTGGGTTACATATTGGTGATGTTGTTCAGGTTGGCTTAAATGTACACGGTGATGGAGTTAATATTGCAGCAAGACTGGAACCTCTTTGTACTCCCGAAGGTGTTTGTCTATCTGAAGATTTTGCAAGAGCTGTACAGAATAAATTAGAGTACCCAGTTGTTAAAAAAGATGAGGTAATATTAAAAAACATTTCTTCTCCGATGACAATTTATTGTATAGAACTGCCATGGGTAAAAGAAAAAAATCTTAAAAAAGAATTAAAACTTAAAGCTTCTAGAAATAAAATATTGAAGTATGCTGTTCCCCCCACTCTTTTAATAATTATTGCTTTGGTTGTGCTTACCGTTTTTTATCTTGTTTCGCCATCGACAAACATTAATCAAATGAATGCGAGGATTGCAGTTTTACCATTTGCTAATATCGGTCCGGATGAAGCTGATGATTATTTTGCTGAAGGAATAACTGAAGAAATAATTTCAAATCTTGCAAAGATCAGCGGGTTGGATGTTATTGCCAGAACATCTATCGTTAAATACAAGAAAACCAATCAAAGTATTAATGAGATAGGGAATGAGCTAAATGTTGGAACTATTCTCGAGGGTAGTGTAAGAAAAGCAGAAGATAAAACCAGAATTACTGTCCAGTTGATCGACGTTCAAACTCAAAGACATCTCTGGGCAGAAACATATGATAGGGAAATGAAGGATATTTTTACAATTCAAAGTGACATTGCAATGAAAGTTGCCGATGGACTAAAGGTTCAACTTCTTGCAAAAGAAAAAGCACAAATTGAAAAAGCCGGAACTGAAAATATGGAGGCTTTCAGAAATTATCTTCTTGGAAATTATTATTTGAACAAAAGAACAGGGGATGCATTTATTAAAGCAATTGAATATTTCAATACAGCGATAGAACTGGATCCGGAATTTGCGATTTCATATGCAGGACTGGCAAATTGCTATACACTACTTGGTGGAGCTGCATATGGAAATATTTCGAAAGAAGATGCATCTTCAAAAGCGCACGAAGCAGTATTAAAAGCACTTGAATTAGATGAAACACTTGCTGAAGCTCATGCTTCCCTTGGATACATCAAATTTCGCTTTGAATGGGACTGGGATAAAGCAGAAGAGGAATTTAAAAAAGCTATTGAGCTAAAACCCGGTTATGCACAGGCACACGAATGGTATGCACTTTTCCTTTCTTTGATCAGAAAATCTGATAAAGCTGTAGATGAAATGAAAAGAGCTTATGAACTTGATCCACTTTCACCAAGTATCTCAACAGGTGTTGGCAGAATTTTACATTTTGCTAAAAGGCTTGACGATGCCATTGCTCAATTCAAAAAAACTATTGAAATGTATCCGGATTATGCTGAAGGACATTTTGCATTGGGAATGACTTATGGAAGTCAACGCAAACTTCAAAACGCGCTGGATGAAATAGATGAAGCCATTAAGCTTTCTAATGGGAGACCAGTAATGATTGTTACAAAAGGAATGATTTATGGTTTTTCAGGAAAAAGAAAAGAGGCGCTTGAAGTACTAAATGAGATTGAAAAGATATTGTATCCAGAACCTGTCTCACCCTGGTATTACGCAAGCATTTATTTAAGTCTAGGAGATAAGGATAAATTTTTTGAATATGTAAATGAAGCTTTAGAACAAAGAGATCCACTGATGGTTTATTTTCAAAATGTAGCTGTATATGATTCTAATTTTGAAAACGATCCGCGGTTTGACGAAGTGCTAAAGAAAATGAAAATTGCGAAATAGATTTTTTACCTAAAGTAAAATAAAAGACCAATCTGTACCGCCACAAAGTTTATCTGGGTTTCGTTTACAGAATAGTAGAAGCTGTTATTTGCATAACGGATTGACTTTCGATCAAGCACACTGACATCAGAGCTCATTAAATATCTTCCCTTCAAATCGATATATAATGAGCCGTCACCATCATCATCAGCACCGATTAAAAATTTAAAACCTCCACCTATACCATAACTCCAAGCCCAGTCATCAATAAAGAGAGATACAGGAACATAATCCAGCGTAAAAATTTGTGAGTATGAATAGACATAGCTTCCACCAAAAAAAGTTTCAACGTATGGTCTCACGGTGCCACCTGTTGGTGCTAATTGAAAGATCAAATGAAGATTAGAAAAATTATTTGCTTTGTTATCACTGAGAATTGTTTCTCCGGTATAAGAATCGGTTGCAAAAAATAATCCCTGTGTAAAGTAAGAAAAGCTTATCCCCATACCCATCGGTTTTGTTTTTGATGGAGTTATAAATAAAAATTCCAAATTACCACCATAACCAACCTCATCATCAAATAATTGGTAATCATTTATGGGGAAAGCAGTAGTAAAGTAAAGGCTGGCTGAAGGTTGAGCGATTAAATATTTTGCTGATATAAATAATAATAGCAGGGTTAATATTTTTAGATATGATTTCATTTAATTGTCATCCTCTGTTTCTGAATTTGGATGTTCAAAATCCTTGCCTGAATTGATCAATCTTTCAGAAAAAGAGAATAACGCGAAAACTTATATAAATCAAAGAAAGGGAATAAGGGATGTGATTAATATCAACAGACGACTACTATCTGGTGTATATAGATTAGTTCAGGAACTTCAACTTAAAGCAACAGTTCGAGTGATGATTTTCTAGAAGAAATCCTACTTAGTATATACTCTGTATTCCCAGGGATTGAGACTAAAAGATTCTTTTGATGAAAAAGTTTCTAACTTTCCCGTCATAAAATTTTTATAACTACCCTGAATTGTTTCGGCAGTTAATTCAACTTCAACATTTTTATTCGAAAGATTAAATAATGCGAGAACTTTATCCTTCTCTGAACTTCTGGTGAAAGCAAAAATATTTTCCTCATCGGAATTTTGAATATAGATTACCTCTCCGCCTTGCTCACCATTTTGAAGGGCTTTGTTTTCCTTTTTTAGTTGAAAGAGTTTTGAGTAGATATCAAATAATTTATGTTCCTTCCACTCCACTATGTCCTTCTCAAAGAAGGAAAGTCTCTTATTGCTTCCAGCTTCTTGACCAGTGTAAATTAACGGCATATCGGGAATGAGGCAGGTCAATACAGCAAAAGATTCCACGCAATCGCCAAGTCTTTCAAATTCAGTTCCGTTCCAGCTGTTTTTATCGTGATTTGAAGTGAACTGCATTCTGAATGCATTCGAGGGAAATTCTTCTTCATTTTTTTTCAGATGTTCGATTAAATCATTGACTGTTTTCTCTTGTTTTGCTATCCCGTTCATAATATCGTGTAAATTCCAGTCATAAGTCATGTCAAATGCTTTATGAACTTCGGGTGTATCCCATTCAGCAAGCATAAAAACATTTTTAATTTTTTCTAATTCAGTTCTTGCTTCAATCCAGAATTCTATTGGCATCATTCCAGCAACATCGCAGCGATATCCATCAATATCGCACTCCTCAACCCAAAACTTAAGAGCTGAAATCATTTCTGTCCAAAGCTCTTTATTGTCAAAATTTAAGTCAGCAACATCAGTCCAATCGGGATTTGGGGGAATAATGTTTCCCATAGAATCCTTTGTATAAAACTCGGGATGCTCTTCAATCCACTGATGATCCCATGCAGTATGATTAGCAACCCAATCAATAATTACATACATCCCCATTTTATGAGCCATATTTACGAGAGATTTAAATTCTTCAATAGTGCCAAACTCAGGATTAACTGCTTTATAATCTTTAACTGAATAATAACTTCCGAGTGTCCCTTTTCTATTCTTTTCTCCAATTGGATGAATTGGCATAAGCCATAAGATGTCGGCACCAAGTTCGTTCAATCTTGGCAAATGTTTCTCAAAAGCTTTAAAATTTCCTTCATTGGTATACTGCCTGATATTCACTTCATAAATCGCTTTATTGTAACTCCAATCGGGTGGTGTAAATTTCTGTGCAGAAATGCTTATGGGAATAAGAGATAGATATAAAACTGTTGCAAGTAAAAAACATTTTTTTATCATTTAACTTCTCGGAAGCTGATTTATTTTGGGTGAATTAATTTTCTTGTCATCGATCGGATTAAGCTCAAAGAAGCAGAAGAATTTGTAAATCTAAAAGAATATTAAAGCTTAATCCAATTTGTATTTTGAGGCTCAAAAGTTTTTTCACCAACGGTGTTTTGGTCTGAAGATTTAATTGACGCATTAAGTTCTCTCTTCATCTTAATAAGATTCTGTTCCTGTCTTATCTTTTCTTTGATCATAGTGTATTTATCTATTACAACCTGATGCTTCTTAATTTCGTCCTCAAGTTTCTTCTTAACTGCAGCTAATTTATTAATTGCCAGACGGTGTTCTTCGTGCTCAACTTTTATTTTATTTATTGTGGTACGGAGGTTTACAAGTTCATCCATAGAATCTTTGATTCCCTTGTTCAATTCATTTAATCTGTGTTCATACTCTCTGATTTCACTTTCCAGTCCGGCTTTATACTCGGTATTTTTGTTAAAGCGTTCCTCTGACTTCTGGAAAAGTTCTTTCAGACCGTTTTCGAATTCAATTAGTTTTTTGTAGTACAGTTCACTTTCAATGCTCAGTTCTTTATTCTGAATTCTCTTTTCAACACTTTTATTTTCTAACGATGTAATTTCGCCGGCAAGCAATTCTTTTTGCTCATTAATTGTCTTCAACAAATCCTCAATTGATTCTGCCTCGATTTTTCGAATTGACAGAACTTTTTCAGCTTCATCAAGAGCAGATAACTTATCCAGAAGCGTTTGGTCCTTTTCGTTTACATCATTTTCTTTTTTGATAAGCATTTGTTCAAGAAGATTTTTCTTTTTATACATTTCGCCCATCTGAGTACTATAGTGTTTAAACATATCGGCGAATCGTTTTTCGAACATACTGTTGCTTAGCTGAATCTCCTCTTTTCTTTTTTCCAACAAAGGAACAACGTCTTTTACTTTTTTATAATAATCATCAAGGTTTGACCAGGAATCTTTTGCATATTTTATCTTTTCCTCAATTTCAGATTTTTCATAATCCTTTTCAGCCAGCTGACTTTTTACCCCAATAAGCTTTTTCTCAATAGTGCTTAGCTCATTAGTGAGCTCACTCAGCCGGATGGTTTTAGACTTTAAATTGTTTTCTGCAATCGAGAGTTCATTTGATTTAGTTGCCAACTCTTCGAGAACAAGCTTATTTTTAAATGAAATTTCTTTTAACCTGCTTGACTTTGTCTCATAATCCTTTTCGATTGATGCAAACTGAATCTCTTTTGTGGAAAGTTCACCACTCAACTCTGATATAAGTTCTTTCTTAAGCTCTTCAGTCTGTTTTAATTGTTCGATTGATTCCTTGATGCTTTTCTCTTCATCTTTTAATGCTTTGATCACACCCTGAATTGTAGTTGCTTCTTTCTCATTGTGTTTTAGTTCAGAATCCTCAGCTTCTTCTTTGGATTTAAGTTCCTGACTCCTTGATAACTTAACAACTCGATTCATTTCTTCCGAAATTTTATTTTGCTCTGCTTTAAGAGAAAGAATTGATTTCTCCAGATCAGCTAGGGATTTCTTTTTTAATTGAATTGATTCGATAAGCTGTTGTTCTTCAACTATTAAAGGAAGATGTTTAGTCCCATCATCTGATTCTTTACTTGAACTTTTCTGTTGTATTTTCTTTTCTATATCCTGCAATTGCCTGTTTCGAATTTGCAATCTGTTGTTCAATTCGTTCTCGCGATCGGAGAGCAGTTTTACTTTTTGTTTTATTTCAAGAAGATTTTTATTCTCTTCTTCTTTCAACGCAGTTACTCCATCATTAAAACTTTTTAATTTCTCTTTCGTAAACTCATTTTTTCTTTCAGCAAGTGCATTTATTTCTCCTTTCCTTTTTTTAATTTCTGAATCAAGTCTCTGTTCCATTCCTTCAACTTCAAGCACTCTCTGATAAACCTCACGAAATCTTTTCTCCATTTCTGCTGTTTGTTTCTCCAGTTCAATTTTACGTTTTTCAGCAGATTCAATATCCTTGTACACAGGAAATTTTATTCCAGTTTCAATTTTATCATGATTGCTTGCAGCATTCTTTTTTAATGTAAGAATCTGGTTTTGCTCATAGATCTTCAATTCACGGAGCTGTTCAATTTCGTGGGAAAGTTTCTGCGTCTGGTTATTGAGTTTATTTTTTTCCTTTTCGAGATGTTCTAATGTTAGTGCCGTCTGATCTTTTTTCATTGTGATGTTGGCGTAATCAACTCTGGCTTTTTTTACAAGCTCTTCAAGATGTCTAAAACGAGATTCATCGTCGGTCAGGTTTTGAATGAATGCTTTAAGCTCTTCATTCTCCGATTGCAGTTCTTTGAGCTTTTTAGAATTTAGAAGCGCCATGGAAATTTCTTCCTTTTTTCGGTTTAAAGGATTTTATTTCTAATGAAATTATCGAACACTGATTATTAATTTTAAGATATCCCTCGGGTGTGATTAACATATAAACAAATAAGTTAATGTTGTTAGATTAAGTTAAACATTAGTTAAGCAAGAATCAATATGATGGTCTTACATGTCGACCAGGAAGCAGTGCCGAATTAAATAATCTAATATCAAAGTTGACAGATAATTTTAAAGCCAAAATATTTATTGCACTTACTTATTTCTTAAAGCTTCCCTTCTTTATAAAGCTTTCTTAATCTTAGTTTTTCGAGCTGACGTTCAATGATCATATCTGCGAGTGAAGCTGGAATAGAATCTCTGCTGCTGCCCGAGAATAACTGACTAAGTTTTTTTTCACTGATATCTATTCTATAAAGGATATTAACCAGCGTATCAAATTTATCATCGAGTAAAAGTTTAAGTTTTTCAGTAAGGTATTTTTTGAACTCTTCCAGCGAAGCAAGTTCAGTTGAGGGAATCAGAGAATTGTTATCGCCGATTAAAAAATCTTTTTCAACAAATTTTACAATTTCTACTACTTGATTTTTCTCTTCATCCATAATTATTCAATTAATTTTAGTGCTAAGTTTATTCGGAAAGCCTGGCGTGTAATTTCTTTATTATTTTATATGAACCGTAAGCAACAAAGGGCGCTACAAAAACATCTATTGAATAATGAACATGTTGTAATAAAACAGCAGTCCCAACCATTAAGGTCAGTATTAAAAAAATAGTTTTCAGTGTTTTATTTTCTGCAAGAAGAAATAGCAGAAATAAAGTTCCGGTGTGACCAGAGAAAAATAAATCCTTAGTGAGAATATCACCTTTAGCAAAAAACTGAACGAATGGATCATCAAGCAGGATTATTTTTTCGGGGGCTTCAAACGGTGTAAGATACATTGCTATTGTCCTAAAGATTAACATCAGACCATAAGCTTGAAAGGATATTAATAGCTTGTTTGGTTTTCTAAATGTTGTTATAACAAAAATAATTAAGGAGAGATAGATTAATGCAAATATTAGCCAGGTCAAATCAATAGGATTAAAAGACTTTAAAATCGGATCATTAAGAACGACTCCATCTCTCTGTTCTATGAAATGAAGGAAATGTGAGAAAGCGATTATCACAGCAGTAACAATTATCGCTGTTACGATAAATTCAGTTAAATTTTTTCTATCTTTTAGAAATAACTTCCAAGTAATCATTTAGTAATCAGTGTTGTATAAAAAAGTCTAATTAAACTTGCTCAAAAAGTAAGGAAGCATTTGTCTCCAGGTTGGCCAGTCGTGCTTCATGTCATGTCCCCATAAATCTAACCAGTGGTTAACTCCTTTTGAGTGTAAAATGTCCGACAATTTTCTCGATGCATTTGGATCCTCATAATCACCTTGTCCGGAAGCGATGACAATTTTTCCTTTACGCATTTTTTCCAGCATAAAATTATCACCCCAATGTGGGAGGTAATCAACTGGTGAGTTGTAATAAACATTATCATCATAAAAACCTTTGCTATAACTTTTTAAATCATAGCTGCCGCTCATTGCAATTGTACCCGAAAAAATATCGGGCCGACGGAAAAAATTATTTGCAGCATGTAAAGCTCCAAGAGATGCGCCGGTAGTAATTATCGGTACCAATCCTTTGCTGTGGTTATGAATGAAGGGAACAACCTCTTCAACAATATATCGGTTGTACTGTTGATGTCGCAATGCTTTGTGTGCTGGATGCATGGAATTGTTCAGCCAGCTTTCGTTGTTTATGCTGTTGATAGAAAAGGCTTTTACTTTGCCTTCACCAAGGAACCAGCCTATGGTATCAATTAATTTGAACCGTTCATATTCTAAAAAGTCTGCTGCTGCTGTAGGAAACATAAGCAGTGCAAATCCGTAATGTCCGTAAACAACGATTTCCATTTCTTTATTAAGATTAGGGCTGTACCAGCGATGTATTTCTCTGCTCATAAAACTCCGTATTGAATGAAATGCTGAGTGTGAAAGTAAAGAATTGAGTGAAAATTTGAAAATAGAA
>Ga0208980_10000189_pt1 | contig 31628 bp, 32 predicted proteins | sample WetSurMetagenome_3_FD_187993 | JGI IMG/M metagenome (GOLD analysis project Ga0208980, IMG submission 187993) | Wetland microbial communities from Twitchell Island in the Sacramento Delta, sample from surface sediment Aug2011 Site A1 Bulk (version 2) | ecosystem: Environmental > Aquatic > Marine...
GAACGCGAAAACATTGGAGAATCTTAGGATTAAGGAGTGGCTCCTCCTTCATCATCTGGTTAATTGAGACTGGCTCTGCTGGAATTCCCGCTTTCCTGCAGCCGTCTATAAACAGGGGTATGTAATCCGGATTATCAAAGGGTGTGAGGATAAAAAAACCACCGGTATCTTCGATGCATTGAGGCATAATATGACGGAGAATCCGGTTCTCTACGATACATTCCATTGCAGCTGTTAAATCTTTAACCGCATATCGCGCACCGCTATGAAGTAATCCGTGATAACGTCCAGTGGTACCATATGCCAGATCTCGCCGTTCCAGCAGGAGGCATTTATATCCTCGCATCGCCAGGTCACGTAGGATACCCGTGCCGGTAGCACCGCCACCAATCACAAGGACATCTGTTTGAATATGTCGCATGAATTAACCTCAAAATCCTGGATTTCGAAAAATGGGCAGATTGGAATTTAACAATAAATGTTTCACTTATCTAACCAATTAAATGTTCTCTCAACAGCTTTTAACCAACCTTTATATAATTTCGCTCGTTGATACTCATCCATTTGAGGCTTCCAAATCTCACTTACCTGCCAATTAGCGCGCAAATCATCAATCCCATTCCAAAACCCTACTGCCAACCCTGCAGCATAGGCAGCACCAAGAGATGTTGTTTCCGAGATTTTTGGACGAACGACAGGAACACCAAGCATATCTGCTTGAAATTGCATTAAAAGTTCGTTGAAAACCATTCCACCATCTACTTTAAGGTTTTTCAATTCTACGCCTGAATCTGCTTCCATCGCATCCAACACCTCACGGGTCTGGAATGCGGTAGCTTCAAGCGAAGCACGCGCAAGGTGACCCTTATTAATATAGCGCGTTAGGCCAACTATCGCTCCTCTGGCATCGGATTGCCAGTATGGTGCAAATAGACCAGAAAATGCGGGAACAAAATATATACCCCCATTATCCTCTACACTTCTTGCTAATTCTTCAATTTCGGAAGATTTGGTGATTAATCCCAGGTTATCACGTAGCCATTGAACGAGAGCGCCTGTGATTGCGATTGATCCTTCTAATGCGTAGATTGGAGCAGTTTCGCCAAATTTATAACCAACAGTAGTTAATAATCCATGCCTCGATTGAATAACCTCGGTGCCTGTGTTCAAGAGCATAAAACAGCCTGTGCCATAGGTATTTTTCGCCTCACCGACGTTAAAGCATGTTTGGCCTACCAAGGCTGCCTGCTGGTCACCCAAGTCACCACATATGGGTACAGTATCACCGAATGGACCATCGGTTGTTGTTATTCCATACATCCCAGAATCGCTGGATGGGCGAATGAGCGGTAATATGTTTCGCGGAATGTTTAGGATTTTTAAGATCTCATCATCCCAATGAAGACTGGTTAATTCCATTAATAATGTCCGGCTGGCATTGGTGACATCGGTTATATGAACACCCTTACCAGGTCCACCAGTCAACCACCAGATAATCCAACTATCAATATTCCCAAAAATAGCATCACCACGTTCCGCTGCATCGCGCAGAGTCGGGATGTTATCAAGTAACCACATAATTTTTGTACCTGAGAAATATGTGGTAAGGGGTAAACCAACCTTCAATCTAAATCGGTCTAATCCACCTTCCGCTGCAAGTCTATCGCATATCTCCTTCGTGCGAGTATCCTGCCAGATTATGGCATTGTAGTAAGGTTTACCTGTGTTTTGATCCCATACTATTGTTGTTTCACGCTGGTTCGTCACACCAATTGCAGCTAACTCCCCTGGGATGACTCCTCCCGTGATTACAACTTCACGAATGACTTCCTGTGTCCGTTGCCATATTTCAAGCGGGTCATGTTCCACCCAACCAGGTCGGGGGAATATCTGTCGATGTTCTCTTTGAGCTGAAACGATTATTTTCCCGCTGTGATCGAAAAGTAGGCAGCGAGTGCTAGTGGTTCCTTGATCAATCGCAGCGATGTATTTTGGCATGCATCCTCGAAATTATCGGCTTAGCGTCGCTTCTAAACCATTAATCAATTGTGTTTTTTCCGCTGTGGATAACCTTGCGTCGGGATGCATTGGAAGGTATTGAAATGGCGGCATTTCACCTTCATTAATTACTGATGCAATTTCTCCTGAGTCTCGCAAATATGAATTCTGCCAATCAGAAAAATTTAGTCGTCTACGGCCTTCAACTACATCTCGATAGACCAACCAGGAGACTGGTGCTACCTTTGAATACCAAGGCCATACTGATTCATTGCTATGACAGTCAAAGCAAGCCTTTTTTGCAAGTTCCCGGGTTTGTTGACTGTCCCAATTTGGCTCGCTAACCACCGGCGGATTTATATAGTCTTTACCATAAGGGATCAGCTGGATTAATAAAAATACACCAATCCCGACAAGAACAATTATTACAATGATTTTTAGGATTTTTCCAAGCATACGCTACTCATAATAAGAAAAATATATATCTGAATCGGATTAAGGATATCCGGATGGATTAAAAGATTGCCAACGCCATGCATCTGCGCACATCTCTTCAAGTGTTTTTCGAGCATACCAGTTCAATTCTCGATTGGCTTTTGAAGGGTCAGCATAAGAGATAGCCGCGTCACCTGGCCGTCGATCCATAATTTGGTATGCTATTTTATGATGGCACGCTTTTTCAAACGCTTCAATCACCTCCATGACACTATAACCCCGTCCAGTACCCAGGTTGTAAGTTACAAGACCTGGTTTTTGGTCAAGTTTTTCCAGTGCTTTAATATGTCCCACCGCTAAATCCATGACGTGGATATAATCCCTGATACCAGTCCCGTCCGGAGTTGGATAATCATTTCCCCACACACGAACAAATGGTCGCCGACCAATTGCAACCTGAGCAACGTAAGGTGTCAGGTTGTTCGGGATGTCGTTTGGATCCTCACCAATCCTCCCGCTTGGATGTGCTCCAACAGGATTAAAATACCGTAAAATTGATATATTCCATTCTGGTTCAGCAGTAAATAGATCACGCAAAATATCTTCGATCATTAATTTAGTTCGGCTATATGGGTTGAGAACAGACAATGGTGCATCTTCAGAAATGGGAACTTTTTTAACTTCTCCGTAAACCCCTGCTGTTGAACTAAACACAATATTCTTGGATTTATACTTTTTCATTAAATTCAACAAGATAAGAGTACCAGTTAAGTTATTATGGAAGTATTGCAATGGGACAGTTACTGATTCCCCCATGGATTTCAAGCCTGCAAAGTGAATCACAGAATCAATAGTGTGCTTTTCAAAGACTTCTTCCAAATCTTCCTGATCAAGGAGATTAACCTTATAAAATTGCAGGTTCTTCCCTGTGATTTCCTGAACCCTACGAAGGGATTCTTCCTTGCTATTACAGAGGTTATCCACTACGATTACTTTATACCCATTTTGAAGAAGCTCAACACATGTATGGCTACCAATATAACCTGCGCCACCCGTTACAAGGATATTCATCGATAATCCTCCCGGGGAGGAGAAAATGTGTCTACAATAATGGTCGGTTTTAGTAAATATGCACCATGAGGAACATTTGAAGGCGCGTAATAGGAATCCCCTTTAGTAAGAACGAATTTCTGACCATCGATCTCCATTTCTACAAGCCCATCCACAACGTAACCGACCTGTTCGTGAGGGTGAGTATGAACAGGGATGGAAACTTGGGCATCGAACGTGAACTCACATGTCATCATGGACTGCCCTTGTGCCAGGGTTCTCCGTGTTATTCCTGGTATTGGATTAACCGTTGTGGCATTTTTATTTAGGAAAATCATTTTTATCACTCCATTTTATGATTACTTTTCTTTATTTATTGGCATGGAAGTACGTGCAGATTTATACAGTGCTACGATCGTTGCAATATTGGCTTTGCTCTCATCCAGGCTTATTCGAGGAGCTGTTCCAAGTAGAATTGCGTTTTCGATATCTTCAACTTCACCCTGATATAATTTTTTCCCTTTTACTCGAATTGTTTTGGTTTGCACACCCTGATCTAAAACTATCTTTGTTTTAGTACCGGGTTTATACGGTTCAGGAATTTGAATCCGACCTTTATCTCCAGTTATCTCAATATAAACTTTGAATGGTGTGATGAAAGAACATTCGAATTGCGCGATAACATCTCCAAAATAACGCATCTGACCTGTAAAACGCAAATCAATTCCGGTAGGACCGATAACCTGGTATCCAAAAACATTCTTAACTTCTTGACCAATAATAAATCGTGAATAACCAATTGGATAACATCCAACATCCCATAGACTACCGCCACCCAAGTTGGGGTTGAATCGGGGGTCTGAAGAGCGAGTATTGGTATAACAAAATGATCCAAAAAAAAGCTGAATATTTCCGATTTCACCATTCTCAACCATCTGCTTAATCAATAATGTTTGAGGATGGTGCCTATACATGAAGGCCTCAGCAATCACCATACCTGTTTTTTTTGCTATTGATATAATTGAATCCATTTCTTCAATGCTGGTTGCAATTGGTTTTTCGCATAGGACATGTTTTCCCATTTCCATCGCTTTAATGGACCATTCTGCATGCATACTATTCGGTAAAGAGTTATAAATAACATCAATCGTTGGATCCGATAACATAGCTTCATAACTGGAATGGAAACGAGGAATCTCCCAAATTTTTGCATATTCTTCTGCTTTTTCAGATGACCTGCTGGCAATTGCAGCCAGTGAACTTATATTTGACGATTTTAATGGCTCAATTAAAGCCCGATTAATTCGCGCAGTACCCAATAATCCCCACCGTAGACGTTTTTCTTTAACCATCGGGGTTAATTATACACGGCTCTCGTACCATCTAACCAGGTTGAGTATAATACCAACAATATGTCACTTCCATCATTACTGGCACATTGGAGAGCAGATCCAGAGGTGGGTCCGAACTTAGTTGAATGGCGAATTATTCCCAGAAAACCAGCGTTGTTTACACCTTTCCCCGAAGCCGTCCATCCTGCCCTTAGGCAGGAATTAAGGAATCGAGGTATTACATCACTATACACGCACCAGTCAGATGCCTGGAATGCGATCAAATTGGGGAAAAATGTGGTTGTTGTCACAGGGACTGCTAGCGGAAAAACCTTATGTTATAACCTGCCTATTATTGATAGCTTGTTGAATAATAATGATGCAACTGCATTATATTTATTCCCGACCAAGGCTTTATCTCAAGATCAATTTGCCATTTTAAATTCATTGCTGACCCCAATCAATAATATCTCGGCCTCCTCTTTATATCCATCAAAAAAAGATGTTGATATTAAAGCTGCTATTTATGATGGTGATACGCCTATAAGTGCGCGTTCCACCCTTAGAAGTCTATCGCGATTAATTATCACCAATCCTGACATGCTTCATACCGGAATCTTGCCACACCACACCGGATGGGCGATATTTTTTCAAGGGCTCCGTTATGTTGTGATTGATGAAATTCATACTTATCGAGGCATCTTCGGTTCACATGTTGCAAATGTGATTTATAGATTGAAAAGGATTGCAAAATTTTATGGAGTCTCTCCACAATTCATTTTAACATCAGCAACAATTGGAAATCCTGATGACCTTGGGCGAAGAATCATCAATGAATCCGTAGAATTAATCGATCATGATGGAGCGGAAAAAGGAGAAAAGCATTTTCTAATTTATAACCCTCCCATAATCGATCAGAGTCTTGGATTGCGGAGGAGTGCAATTCAGGCGGGTGTCAACCTCGCAGATGACCTGTTTAAGTACAATATTCAGACGATAATATTCAGTCGAGCACGAAGAACTGCAGAAATCATATTAACCTATTTAAGAGAAAAGACTGAATGCACGAACTCTGCGAGCCAAACTCGAAAAAACAAAGCAACTGATATTATTCGCGGATATCGATCTGGATATCTCCCTAGTCAACGACGAAGTATAGAAGAAGGATTACGAAAAGGCGATGTACGTGTAGTAGTAGCAACGAACGCACTCGAGCTTGGGATTGATATTGGGGGCATGGAAGCTTCACTCATGGTTGGATATCCTGGAACTATTGCTGGAACATGGCAGCAAGCAGGACGTTCAGGAAGGGGAGAAAAATCTTCATTAGCCATTTTAGTGGCATCGCCTAATCCCTTAGACCAGTATTTAGCCGAACATCCTGATTATTTCTTTACTCGTTCTCCTGAGCACGGAATGATTAATCCAGAAAATTTACTGATTTTGTTAGGGCATATTCGTTGTGCGGCTTTTGAGCTTCCTTTCATGGAGGGTGAAACATACGGCTCTGTTCTACCATCTGTTCTTGGTGAAATCCTGGACTATTTACAAGAAGAAGGTGTAATCCATGCCTCAGGAGAAAAATATTTCTGGATGGCAGATAAATACCCTGCACAGGGCGTCTCATTGAGAAGTGCATCCACTGATAGAGTTTTACTTCAAACACAAGTTGTGGATAATTCAAAGGGATTTACGCTCCAAACGATTGGCGAGGTGGATTTATTAAGCGCTTTTTGGATGGTCCACCCTGGAGCTATTTACTTGCATGAAGGAACAACATTTTTAGTAAACGACCTTAATTTAGAGACACATATTGCCAGTCTTGAACCGACGAATGTGGATTACTACACCGAGCCACGTCGAGAAGTAGTGGTTCAGCAAGTAAACAAAATGGCTCAGGCGGTAGTTCCTGGAGGTGAAAAAGCATATGGAGAAATACAAGTTACTTCAAGGGTAATTGGTTTTCGGAAGATTCGTTGGCATACGAATGAGACTCTAGGGGTCGAGAATTTAGAGTTACCTCCTTCAGAATTATTAACAACAGGATACTGGCTCACACTTTCCGAAAGAACAATTGAAAAATTAAAGGACGAAGGAATGTGGTCTAATTCTCCGAATGATTACGGTCCAAATTGGCAAAAACAACGAGAATTAGCTCGTGCCAGGGATATGTTTCGTTGCCAGTTGTGTGGTGAACCCGAGGGGAACAAAGAACACCATGTCCACCATAAGATTCCGTTCCGAATGTTTGAAACAACCGAGCAAGCGAATCAACTTGAAAATTTAATTACTTTATGTATGTCTTGTCACAGAAAAGTAGAGATTGCTGTCCGGGTGAGGAGTGGTTTAGCCGGCCTGGCTTTCACATTAGGGAATTTAGCACCTCTATTTTTAATGTGTGATATTGGGGATTTAGGGATCCATTCAGATCCTCAATCATCCCTTGCAGAGGGGAAACCTGCAATAATTTTATATGATCAAATTCCAGGCGGGATTGGTTTAAGTGAAAGGTTATATGATATCCATGCAGACTTGATGATAAAAGGGCGAGAATTAGTCGAGGCATGTGGATGTGAAGATGGATGTCCATCCTGTGTAGGTCCAGGAGGTGAGGGTGGAATGGGGGGTAAGAAGGAAACTCTGGCATTGCTAAAAGAATTGTCGAATTAGAAGATTAACAGGTTCGACAAAGAAAATGTATAACTCAGGTTTAAACGCGGAGAGTAATTTACTTAAAGAAAGAGTGATTTCGAAAAGATATTTGTGAAATTTGGATAGTTCGATAACTCAACATAATTCACACGCTTCGCGATTTCTTCAGCTAGATGCCTTTGTTTAAGAGATAAGAGCATTTGTCTGGCACCTGAACCTGCAGCATTTCCAACTTGTTGGAATCGATTCAAAGGAAGAATAGGGAACATTCCAATTTGGATCGCACTGGGGACGTTTATGTAGGAACCAAATGCTCCTGCAATAATAAATTCCTCTACCAAATCCGCTGAAATTCCAACACATTCCAATAAAACATCGATACCTGTTCGAATTGCGCCTTTTGCGAGCTGAATTTCATTAATATCATGGCGGGTAATCACAATATCACGACCGTTACCACTCTCGTGATGATCAACAAGCACAAATTCAACTTTTCCATCATTCTTCCTTGTAGCTGGATGGTCGGGTATAAACGAACCACGATGATCTATCACGCTTAACTTAAGCAAACAGGCAATTGCATCTAAAATTCCAGATCCGCAGATCCCTATTGGAGGTAAATTGTCGATGGTTTGGATTCTTAACTCACCTCGGATGACTTGAACTCGTTCAATTGCTCCAGGAGCTGCTCGCATACCGGCAAGAATGTGGGCCCCCTCAAAGGCTGGTCCAGATGCACATGAGCAAGAAAGTAACTTATTTTTATAAGATAGAGTGATTTCGGTATTCGTTCCAATGTCTATTGCGATGGAAGTTTTTACAGCCGATGATATTCCTGTGGATAATTGCATGGCTACATGATCTGCCCCAACATAACCTGCGATGTTGGAAGGTAGGTATATTTTGGCACCACGAGCAATCTTTAATCCGAGATAATATGCTGCGATCTCTAAAGGCTCACTAACCGCTGGGACATATGGTGCAACGCCAAGCTGATGTACGGGTAAGCCGGCAAATAAATGATGCATTGCGGTATTGCCAACCACCACTGCTTCTACAATTTGATCTGTAGATATTGATTGATCTTTTCTCCCAGCAGCCATACAGAGTTCATCTATTACCTGGTTTAACGTATCAATCAATCTGGTTTGTAGTAGCTTGCGACCATTTGGATTATTGTCAGAATAACTGATCCGGCTGATAACATCTTCACCAAATACAGTTTGAGGATTCATAGTGCCTGATTTTGCAAGGATTTCACCTGACTGTAAATCACAAAGATATGCTGCCAATTTTGTAGTGCCAATATCCACTGCAAGGCCCAATAAATTAGAACCAGCAGGCAAGGCGGCAACTATTTCCTCCTTGCGCATAGCCATTGTTATATGCCAATTGTAGCTTCGTAAGAAAATTGACATCGAATCTAATACCGAACTAGGGAATGATATAGGGTGGGTTATACCCTTTTCGGTAAGGCTATCTTTAACACGGATCGTATCTGCTCTTAAATCACTGGTGGATGGTTCAGGAATATTCAATTCCAATGGAATTACTGGGGGATCAATGTCTATTATAGAAGACTGTCCTTCAATTTGAAGCCGTTGTGGGGCAGTAAGAGATTCTGGTGGAATTTCAATAACGAGATCACTTTGGGGATATGACTGGCAGGCTAGACGATAGCCTGAGTGAAGATCATCAACTGAAAAAAGTGATTTTTCTTCAAGCGTGGGCGCAGAGAGATTTCCGTCTATCAGACGGATCCTACAGCTGTCACAAATTCCGACTCCACCGCAAATAGATGCAATTGAAATACCTGCGTCTTGTGCGGAATTTAAAAGCGACAGACCTGGTTCCGTCGTAACACGCCGACCAACTGGCTGAAAGTTTATTGTAAATTTATGCTCATTTTGCTTTATGATATTTTTTCGCCTTACTATCATGTATGGTTGTTGATAATTCTATTTGATAATGACTATTTATTGATTATTAATCAAATTTTGTAAGAGCGGATCACTATTTCAGAAATCAGCTAATTGAACGATATCATCATAATCCTGGTTTATGGAGTACGCCAATTATCATGATTAGATGAAGTGACCTGTTGACATTATTCACCTCTAAATTAACCGATTGCCATCTCCGGAAGAAGATTATTTAATGCCGAAAATAAATGGTCAACATCCGCGAATGTATTATATCCTTGGATGGATAGGCGGATGAAATGTCGATTTTCCCATTCAATCAATGGAATTTCTATTTTATATTCAGATAACAACCTATACTTAAAATCTTGTAGATTATTAACAAGAGGAATAGGAATCGTAGCCATTTGATGATAGAAACTAGAATCGATTGAATATAACGGAGATATCCCTGTTAAATTACAAATTCTATCCATGGCAATGCGTAATAGTTTGTGACAAGATAAACGTACCTCATCCCAGTGATACTCCTCCATAAAGGCAATAGCTGCCGGAACGGATAGAGCAGCAGCAGGATCTCTCGTTCCACTCCATTGCAGAAAATCTACGTAAGTTGACTCACGAGGAGGATTTGTCCTGGATTGATATCCCCAGCTAACAATCAAAGGCTCGATGATCTCTTGTACTTTCGGGTTTGCATAAATAAATCCTGCCCCTTTCGGGCTTAGCATCCATTTGTGACAATTTCCAATATAAAAATCCGCTTGGCTATTAGATAAATCCAATGGGATTTGTCCTGCCGCATGGGCGCCGTCAATTATCGTGAGTATATCCGCCTGCTTTGCCCGCTGGCAAATCATCTGGACTGGCATGGTTAATGAAGTAGGTGAGGTGATATGGCTTATAAAAATAGCTTTCGTTTTAGGCGTTACGCCAGCCCAAAGCTGATCTAGAATTTGTTCTTGGGAAACGAAAGGTGGGGTAATAGGTTGCCGCTTGTAAATTGATCCTGTTTTATTGCATAAATGCTCCCAAGTAAAATTGCATGCCCCATATTCATGATTGGTTGTTAAAATCTCGTTGCCAGGATCCAACTTTAATGATCGAGCAATGATATTTACACCGTGCGTAGCATTTGGAATGTAAAGGATATCACTTACAGAGCAGTTAACATATTTTCCCAATTTTTCACGAGCCTGGTAAAGATGACCATCCAATTCGGTGCCTAGGAACTGTACAGGCTGAAGCTCCAATTGTCTTTGCCACGCCTGATAACTTTCAAATACCGGGCGTGGACAAGCGCCGAACGAGCCATGATTTAAGAAGACAATCTGGGGATCAAGTAGGAAAAGATCTTTAAGCATAAAGGCACTTGAATAAAATAAAAAAAAACTGAATAATTTTATCATTAGATATCGGGATTTAGCTACGTGAGATATTAACGATGAAATATATCTTAATTAGTGTCATCGGAAGTTGTCGTCTTGGTTATAATTAAGGATTGAGTTTTGATGGTAAGGAGGTAGTTAGGTGCGTATAGTCATAACAGGCGGAAGCGGTTTGATTGGACGTGAATTGTCATCAAAGCTGGTTCAAGACGTTCACGAGGTGTCAATTCTTAGTCGAAATCCTAAAAAAATCATTGGAATGGCTGTAGGAGTACGAATAGTTCAATGGGATGCTAGAACTGAAGATCGCTGGATAAATGAGATTGCAAATTCCGATGTGGTAATACACCTCGCGGGTGAGAACCTATCTGGTTCTGGTTTATTTCCTTCCCGGTGGACAAAGCAACGAAAAGAACGGTTGCTTCATAGCCGTGTGGATTCAGGAAAGGTGCTTACACAAGCGATAGAAAAAGTAAATCGGAAACCAAAACTATTCATTCAAGCCTCAGGTGTCGGAATTTATGGGACCGACCGTGAAAGTATATTTACGGAAGAATCTATGCTTGGTAACGACTTTTTAGCAAATTTATCAAAGGAATGGGAAACCTCAAGCGAGTCTGTCAAAACGCTTGGTATAAGACATATTGTTATTCGTTCAGGTGTTGTTTTAAGTTCAAAAGGGGGGGCGTTACGACCTTTGATATTTCCATATAAATTTTATATTGGTGGACCCATTGGAGATGGTAAGCAAGTGTATTCATGGATCCATATTGATGATGAAGTAGAAGCAATTAAATTTTTGATTGAGCATGATAGTCTCAATGGGATATTTAATCTATCTTCTCCATATCCGGTGACTAATTCTGACTTTGGAAAAACGATCAGTATGATTATGAAAAGGCCACATTTTTTTCCTATTCCAAGTTACATTATGCGCATTGCCTTTGGAGAGGTGGCAAACATGGTACTAGAAGGGCAAAGGGTTTTACCTGAAAAATTATTGGACAATGGATATATATTTAAATATCCAAAATTGGACGAAGCTTTGCGAAATTTATTATAAAAATAAGTAATCTTATAAAGAAATTTAATCAATCGTCTGAAAAAGTACCATTCTAAGCGAACATGAAGATATTGGCTGTTAGTGATATTGTTGTGGATTTTATTTATAATCCAAAAATTCGCCAATTATTTCCAGATCTAAATTTAGCGATAGGATGTGGTGATCTACCAGAATATTACCTCGAATTTATTGTCAGTGCACTGGATATCCCATTGTTTTTCGTGCACGGGAACCATTCAGAGGCAGAAATTCTCGAAAATAGTAATAGAAAGAACTTCCATGGATCAATTGATTTGCATTGCAAGGTAAAGAGGATAACTGGATATTCATTCGCGGGGGTAGAAGGGAGTATTCATTACAAAGATGGAAAATTTCAATACTCTCAATTTGATATGTGGTTGAACGTTTTCCGTCTTGTGCCATCTTTAATGTCAAATCGGATAACTTTTGGACGCCATTTAAATGTCTTTATATCGCATGCACCTCCATGGGGTATTCATGATCAACCTGATTATGCCCATCAAGGAGTAAAAGCATTCCGATGGTTACTCGATCGATTCCATCCTGATTACCATTTACATGGACATATTCATGTATACCACCCAGAAACGGCAACAGAAACTCAATACGGTAGAACAAAGGTGGTAAATGTATATGGATATCGAAAAATAGAATTGTGATTTAGCCAAATGACATGAAATCATCTGCTGATAATAATAGGTATATGCACAATTCGTAAAATATCATCTAAATCACTACCCAGTAAAATTTCCATTATCGGATTACGACTATATCCACCAGTAATTAACAAGTCTACTTTTAGTTGATCGACATAATCAAAAATTACTTCAGTGCTATTATTTTTACCGATTATGGTGTACTCAGCTTGGACATTCTGGTTTTCCAAATATCTTTGTGGTGTGACTTGAATTTCTGAGATATTTCCTTCATCACCAATCGATATAACGTATAAAGGCAATTCCCATTGACCCGCTATGTACGAAGCTATATATAACGCTTCCTGAGCTTTCAAACTACCATCAAAAACTAACAATGGGTGGTTAAGAGGTTGGCTTACCTGTGGAGTAAATAATAAAGGTCGAGGGCACCTCTGGATTAAATTTCTGATACCCGAGACAAGCCGTGAGACTGCTGACGATTCAGGGGGATAGGATAAATTTATAACGACGAGATCATTCCAACGAGCTAATTCGCAGATATTGGCTGTAATATCTCCAGTCCTCTGTTGAAAATCAAAATGGATACCAGCCTGTTCACATCGAAAAGTAAACTCCTCTTGTATACAGAGTGTACTGGTCAGCTCAGCTTCATTGGTCAAGACATATAAACCGTGAATATTAGCTTCTTCTTGACGTGCGATGATAATGGCCTCTTCCAATGCGAACCATCCATCTTCACGTCCATTGACCGGAACAAGAATCTCACAAAACAGATGAGAATCGCGCCTTGTTGATAAAACAGATTGACGCCATTCACCAGGGTTTGGTCCAGTTACCAAAGTATTCGGTACTATCCCTTTTAAAATCTTAGTTCCTATTCGGGATAATACTCGATCAGTTCGTTGACTATAATGATCCGCCAAATCATCCATTGCGCTGCCAACTGGAACCTGACTCTTAAGTTCCTCCTCTAACGCAGCTCGATGATCGGCTATCCAGAGATAAAGGTCAGCTTCAGTTCTATTAGGAAAATCGATCAATAAACCTTTTTCATTAATAATCGTGACAATTGGGAGGTAAATATTGTCGTACCAATCTGTAACTGAGTCAGAGTATGTTATTTCATGTTGCTGGTCAATCCCCATAAAATAGCGATGGACTGAAATATGCTCCTTGATGACTTCATATTGACCAGGTACAGTGACCGTCAGGTTAGCTTCCGGACGTAAATTATCGATGTTCGTATTTTCAAGAAATTCAACATACTCTGATTTGAGAATCAAATCCTCTGGACTTACATCTGGAGTTAAGGATACACGTGATTGTACTTTAGTGACATATGCTTGAATTTCGGTTGTACCTAGCTGTTTAGCTACAGATACACGATGATTTCCGTCGATTACAAAATATACTTCGCCAATTTGATAAACCTCTATAGGTGGTAAGCCGATCATTCCCTGATTGGCAATATCTATATTTGACCAGCGTTCCGCATTAATATTTTGACGAGGCAAGAAGTCACGGAGGAAGTCTTGATAACGGTTTACGCTACCAATAATTGCCGTTATGGGTATATCTTGTAGCACCTTTATTGGACTAACCTGGGCTTTTAATTGTTGACGAACCTCTTCAAAGGAAAATAATTCACTAGATTCGCCTTTAAAACGAGCAATAATTTCTCTAAGAGTAGCTTTTTGACGTGCTGATTTGAAATCTTGAATTGCCCGAGTGATGTAAGGTTTTTTGTTTTCAAACATTCGATATATTTCTAGCTTCGATCGACATACTGGTTATTGTTATAGCACCAACCTTATAATTACAATGAGCGATTAGTTTGTATTCACACAAAAGAAGAATATTTCTAAAATTTCCTGTGGATAGTTATTAAAAACCTCCCGCATATGAGTATTATTTTTCCAGAAATCGGTTTATTTGCTGTAATTATATATCATAGTTTTTTTGGAAATAATCTAATTAAAGTGTATATACATGTTGGAAAATTATCAAAAATAGATAATTTTGCATCCTATTCACTCTAGTTAGCATGATAATATTAGTTACCTTTATAAATGAGCATAAAATGACATCTATCTGGTGATTGGTTGTATACTTATTTACTGGAAATGAAGAATTAAGGAGGAAAAATGTCAAAAGCAAGAAGGTCTGATCTATTATTTGGTATCCTATTACTATTAATCGGGGGGTGGTTTTTAGCAGCACAATTCGATTTAGTTCCCGGCCTAAAAGATATCATATATGTCGAATATCAATGGCCATTAATCGTCATTGGTGTTGGGATTTTTTTATTCCTTCTAGGACTTTTGTTGCGAAATCCTGCTCTGAGTGTACCAGCTTGTATCGTCGGTGGAATTGGTGGATTACTTTATTGGACAAATTCAACCGGTAATTGGGGTGCTTGGACCTACCTATGGACCCTAATCCCAGGTTTTATTGGTGTAGGAATCGTATTGGCAACGTTATTGGGTGGTCATGATAAAACAGGATATAAAGAGGGGGCAAAGTTAATCTTACTAAGTGGAATTTTATTGCTCATATTTTTAGTGCTATTTTCGGGGCAAAACCAATTTATTAAGTATTGGCCAATATTACTTGTCCTTGCAGGTGCTTGGATTATAATTCAAACCATTTTTCGAAAAAAATAACCAGGAGGAGCAATGATGAAACTGCTTTCTTCGCGTATATTTTGGGGATTAGTTCTAATTATTGGAGGGATATTAATACTTTTGGATACTTTAGGTATATTCGAGGGAGGAGATCTATTTTGGACAGTTATTACAGCAATCGGAGCTTTGCTTTTCTTTTCCTTGTTTGTAATGAATCGTGATCATTGGTGGGCATTGATACCTGGGACTATTTTCTTGTCAATTTCTGCCACGATCGGGTTAAATTCATTTCTACCAGGGTTTAGCGAAAATAACCTGGGCAAAACAATTCTTCTTGGTGGAGTTGCTCTAAGTTTTTTACTGGTTTATTTTGCAGATCGATCAAATTGGTGGGCGATCATTCCAATGGGTATTATTTCCACCATTGCAATTGTGTCTATGTTGGATACGAATTCGACCAATCTTGTTAACATTGGAGGCATTTTCTTCTTTGGATTAGGAATAACATTCGCCTTAGTCGCGCTTCTACCATTATCAACCGGAAAGATGCGGTGGGCATGGATCCCAGCAGGGATTTTAGGAGGTATCGGCTTGATCCTATTGCTCGCTGTAGAGGAATATATCAATTATATATGGCCATCCGCACTGATTTTGGGAGGCATCATACTCATTGGAAGATCTTTAACAAGAAAATAAATCAAAAACATAAACAGAAAAAAATATACTAGCGGAACAAAGAAATGTAACCGCTAGTATATTAATTTAACTTATCGAAAAGATATTTCTAAATTTCCAGATTCATTATAACTAGAGTGTCCAAAGAAGGGTGAATTGCCAGGTTTCATCTCCAGGATTTTTGGAATAATTTTTGAGAGATCTGCCACCAATGGTATTTTGTCGAGTTGGGAGATTTTTATCCATTCAAATTCACCTTCCACAGATAAACCAAATGCGTCATCTGTGCTGTCACCTGTAAAAATAAAAAGACACACTCCTGGATTCGTCTTTGTGTCAACAGTTACTATTCCGCACAACCATAAACCTGGAACATTTTGTCCAGCCTCCTCGAACAGCTCGCGATGTGCAGCAGATAACACATCTTCATCTGATTCAATATGGCCACCAACACCATTATAAAGCCCCGCCCAGAGCCGTTTATTATTTGCTCCTTTTAGTAGTAAAACTTTATCCTCGTGAGTCAGGATAATTAATGAGCGCGGCACAAGCATATAACGATCGAGATTAACTCCCTGATCAGCGACAGGCATAGTTAGTCTGCAAGATCTGACACTTGTTCATCTGCGGCACTATCACCTAAATAGTATTTCAAGTCTGGTTCAACTTTGACAGGGATAATTATCTTCTCGACAAATTTCCGAGTTCCATCCATACCGAGATGGACGAATAGTTTTCTAAATTGCTCTTCCAATGCAAGGACGATCTCAGCTTTTTTATCTGCAGATAATTCCCATGATTCCTTTTTAAATGGCCCAATTGCATTCTTACGGGTTTTATAATAAAACTGTTCGTCTGTCATATCTGGTTTACGTTCAGAATTAAAGTTTTTGTCAAGGTATGCATAGATAGTTGATCGTAATTCATCCGGTAAGCGGTCGTATATCATATTTTGGAAATTGGTTGCCAGGTGAACTTCAACTGCTTCGGATTCAACAAACTTGCCGAAAGCACTTTCAGGTAATGTAGAAGCACCATGTTGTACTGTACCTCCCATCGCATAAGCAGCACGTGCAACTCGACTGAGTTTTAGCAAGATACCAAAATCCAAATTTACTTTGGCAATTGATCCATCCGGCAATACGACTCCTCCATGCGATGTTCCAGTTTGAATACTAATTTTGCTCAATCCAATAAAATTAGCATTTTTTGCGGTCAATTCTGCGTGATAACCATCCATATAGGCTCGTAATTCTTCCTCTGTAGAGTTATGCCCACCAACTTCACCAATCTCTCCACCAATGGATACATTGATGCCTATAGGTTGTAAAGATCTGATATACGTAGAAAATATCGCGGATAAACTGTAATTTAGTATTTGCTGTTCAGGAATCGTTGCCTTAGTAATATCCACTAAAGTTGAAGTGTCGATGTCAATGTTATAAAATCCAGCTGCGATTGCTTCCTTTGTTAGGTCTTTAACTGCTTGTAATTCAATATCATGTGATGCAAAGTATCGTTTTGCCGAGACCTGGAAGTGATCTCCTTGGATAAATACCGGTCCAACAAAGCCTTCAGCGATTGCAGCAGCCAGCACACTTGATGCATATTCAGCAGGACGCTGGTCGGTATAACCCATCTCAGAACGTGCAATTTCAAAAATAAATGCTCCAGCATTCATTTCGTTTGCAACTCTAAATACTGCCCGAGCTGAATCAAAGGTGAGCATTCGCAGATTCATCGCTGGAACAGTGAAAGAAAATGGAACTTCACCTCGCGCCCGTGCAAGATACAGGTCATTAATTGATGATGGGATCGCTCCGAATGCTAAAGCAGATTTTCGAATGATATATTGTGCAGCACCTTTCTGTGGACTTTTACCAAACGCTGATAACTCGGCTAAACTATGAATATTATCCTGTAATAGCTTTCGATCTTTGATCACTGGCTGGTCGCCTGAAAAGATCAGGCTTCCATTAAGTAGATTCAGTGTTTCTTGTAAAATGTGTGCATTCATGTAAAACCTCCGGGAAATTAAGCTCGCAATTTAAAATTATATCATCTATGGATAGCCTATTCCTCTCTCTATTATCCCTTGATATAATACATCTCGATGTAATTAGTAATTCTTGGAGGCACAATGCTGGAGAATATCCATTTTGGAACAGACGGTTGGCGGGGTAGGATTGCCGAAGATTATACTTTTACAAATATCCGTAGATGTACACAGGGATTTGCTCAATACCTCGTAAAAAAAGGGTTAAAAGATGAATGGGTAGTTGTTGGATATGATCAACGTTTTCATTCAGAGAATTTTGCTATATCTGTTGCGGAAGTATTGGCCGGAAATGGTCTAAGGGTATATTTAACTGATAAAGTAACACCTACTCCGGTTATATCCTATTCTGTAATTAATAAAAAAGCCGTTGGAGCAGTAAATATTACCGCTTCGCATAATCCTGCGACTGATAATGGATTTAAAGTACGCGATGAGCATGGTGGTGCAATTGATCCTAATGGTTTAACCGAAATCGAATCCTACATTCCAAATGACGAGGATCAAACTCAGCGAATAAATTTTAAGGATGCAATTCGTCAGGAACGGATTGTCATATTTGATCCAAATCCGCCTTATATCGCTCAAATTAGAAATCTGATTGACCTGAACAAAATTAAGAATGCTGGATTGCATGTTCTTATCGAGCCGATGTGGGGGAATGGAATTGGTTGGTTCCCTTATTTATTAAAGGATGGAATAACAAAAGTTGAAGAAATCCATAACGTGCGGAACCCGATTTTTCCAGAAATGAAACGTCCTGAGCCAATCCCACCGAATGTTGATGTTGGATTAATGGAGACCGTAAAACGTAAAGCTGATGTTTTGATCATAACTGATGGTGATGCTGATCGCCTTGGAGTAGGAGATGAACAAGGTAGATTTATCGATCAACTCAGGGTTTATGGTTTGTTGGGGTATTATTTTCTTGAAGTACGAAAAGAACGGGGACCAATCGTCAAAACGTTGTCTACTACCAATATGCTAACAAAACTTGGTAAGATTTACAACGTACCGGTTTACGAAACTGGGGTTGGATTTAAATATGTAGCCCCTAAAATGCTCGAAACCAATGCCATGTTGGGTGGTGAAGAATCGGGAGGTTATGCCTTCCGTGGTCATGTACCTGAGAGAGATGGAATATTAGCGGGATTGTATTTCCTTGATATGATGGTGTCTTTAAACCAAAAGCCCTCAGAATTAATTGAAACACTTTTTAAAAAAGTTGGTGCTCATTATTACGACAGAATTGATACTCCTTTCAGTGGTGATCGAAAATCGGGTGAACAAAAAATTGTAAAAAGTAATCCTTCACATATAGGTGGTATTAGGGTGTTAAACCTGGACACAACGGATGGATACAAATTTAATTTAGAAGACGGTGGTTGGTTACTGATCAGATTTTCGGGAACAGAACCAATCGTGCGTGTGTATTGCGAAACGACCCACAAAGAAAAAGTTAATGCAATCTTGGATGATGGATTACGGGTGGCGGGATTGAAATAGTGGTATTGGAACGAACATCGGAACTTGTAGATACACATTGCCACCTCAACTTTGATGATTTTAATAATGATCGTACTCTAGTAGTTGAACGTGCAAGAGAGAATGGGATAACCAGGATACTTATTCCTGGGATTGATATCGAAACGAGTAAAACTTCTCTTCAATATGCCCGGGAATTCCATGATGTATATGCTGCTGTGGGATTGCATCCCAACCAGGGATTGAGTTGGACTAATAACACAATTTCAGATCTTCGAGAGCTTGCATGCATGGAGAAAGTGGTTGCAATTGGTGAAATTGGCCTAGATTATTATCGAGATAGAACTTCAAGCTCACTCCAACTCGCAATATTTGAAGAACAATTACAATTATCTGCAGAATTAGTCCTACCTGTGATTATTCATAATCGTGATGCATCCGATGACATTTTGAAAATTATCAAAAAGTGGCATGAAGAATTAACTAAAACAGGCAATCAATTGGCTGCGTTTCCTGGTGTTTTGCATTCTTTTTCTAGCGATGAATATTTTGCCAGTGAAATGATTTCACTAAATTTTAAGATTGGCATTTCTGGACCAGTGACATTCAAAAAATCTCAAACACTTCAATCTATCGTCAAATCTCAACCGATAACGAACATGTTGTTAGAAACCGACGCGCCATATCTTACGCCACATCCATATCGAGGCAAGCGGAATGAGCCGGCTAATGTTAGAATAGTGGCAGAAAAAATTTCTAATATTAAGGAAGAGTCTTTTGAACAAGTTGCGAAAATTACAACAGCAGAGGCAGATAAGCTATTTAGATGGAGAGAACTTCAGTGATTGATGCTTCATTTACCTCTCCGATAGACGATCAAATCAAACTTGTCGAAGAACGTATGCTTAGCCAAGCCGATGGACACCACACGGCTGTGGTAGCAGCATTACACCATTTGCTAAGTTCAGGTGGAAAGCGAATTCGTGTCGTTGTGACATTATTGACGGGAAAAATGCTGGGTGCAGATACAGATAAATTAGTCACCCTCGCAGCTGCTATTGAATCACTTCACACTGCCACTTTGGTGCACGACGATTTAATCGATGGCGCATTAATCAGGCGGGGTATTCCTACATTAAATGCTCAGTGGTCCCCGGCAGCAACAGTTTTAACTGGTGATTTCATATTTTCCAAGGCAGCAAAACTTGCAGCTGATACTGGTTCTGTAGATGTGATGAGGATTTTTGCAGAAACACTAGCGAGCATTGTGAACGGTGAAATTACCCAATTATTTAGCAGCAGATGGGTGGCAAATCGAGAAGATTACTACCGAAGGATCTATGCTAAAACTGCGTCATTATTTGAAACCTCGGCAAGAACTGCTGCTATCTTAAGTAACGCCAGCGATGACATCGTCACAGCTACAAAGCATTACGGATACAATATCGGCATGGCTTTTCAGATTATTGACGATATTTTGGATTTCACAAGTGAACAAACCACTATGGGCAAACCTGTCGCTAGTGATCTTCGCCAGGGCTTGATCACCCTTCCAGTTTTATATTATCTAGAAAACCATAACGATGATGTAGATATGAAGAATATACTGGAAAGCAATTTTTGTGATGAAGATTGCTTAGGTCGATTACTGACTTCGATCAGGGAAAGCGGCGCGATTGAGATGTCTCATAAGGAAGCACGTCAATATGTTCAAAAGGGTTTGGATGTTTTAGTAAATCTTCCAAAATCCCCAGAGAGAAAAGCACTTGAGGAATTAGCTGTATATATAATAGATCGTGAAATTTAGTTGACAAAATTAAAAGAGCGTAGTACTATTCTGCCGCTCTTAAATCGGCGAGGTAGCTCAGTTGGAAGAGCAGGGGACTCATAAGCCCTTGGTCGTGGGTTCAAATCCCACTCTCGCCACAAAGAATAAAACCTTGCTCTTGTAGTTAATCACCAGGATTTGTATAGACAATCAGTAATTAGTCTGTGTTCATTTACCGCTCATCCCGGTGTTTATGATTACCCTGGTGGTGTATTATGATTATCTGGTCTATTTATAGTGTTTCAAGCGCATTGCATTATTGAAAGAATTCTTTTTTCCGCAAGAGAAAATCCTAGCAAGAAAAAATAGGTATCAGAATATCTAGTTCACAAAACAGATACTCTGGTTATTAAATCCATATGCTCAACCAAACTTATCTTGCCGAATATTGCAAATTAAAATACAATGGACCCGGTAGCACCGGGTCCATGTTTTGGAAATTGCGTTTTCTACGAAGATGTTCCAGCAAGAGCTGAAGAAATCCGGCTGAAAACAGTCGAGATTTGGGTGCCGAGTAGGGTAAGAATAACAATGACAACAATCGCAATCAACACTATAATCAACGCATATTCGACCATACCCTGACCCTTTTCCTTTGGTGAGAACAACATGGCTTTTACCTCCTTTCCATTGAAGATCCCCTGATCGATCTCAATTATGATTATATCTCATAAAAAGCACGAATTCAATAGTTAATCTTTAAAACTCCCTCACAGTCATGTAAGTTTTACTAATCCCCCAAATATTTCTTAATGCACCATTCCGAGTTTCTCTATGAATCCTCGGTCCATTGTTTGGAAGTTTAAATCACGGATATGTACCGGGTACAAATGCTGATGAAATCTTGCTGAATACATTGGAAATCTGGGTACCAAGGAGGGTAAGTAGAACAATGACAACAATTGCGATTAATACAATAATAAATGCATATTCTACCATGCCCTGGCCCGTTTCCTTAGGTGAGTACAACATGGTTATCACCTCCTATCCATTGAAAATCGGTAAGTGTTCCCTGACGTTATATATATTGTATATAAAAGTAAGAATGAATACAAGACCTATTAATATTTCCTGAGATTATAGACCAACCGGTCACACCCAACATTTACCTTTGGCCTACTTTTCCCCTTTATGTAACCAGCTCTCATATGCGCAGGGTTTAGGAGTTGAAAATCTGTTCATATATTGATAGAATCTTACCTGAAGAATATTATTGTGTGTTTATTAGTTTGCAGAAATACATAAACGCTGAAGGCACAGAATCACGATAGCATTCAATTAGGCTGTACGCTAGCAATGTAGGAGTAACATCAGGTTCACAATAATTTACTCGAAAAAACTTACCGAGCTAATCCCAAGGAGGAATGATGAGCACCACAAGCCTGTTAGACGCAATACGTGTTGTTAAGGAGAATGAAAGGGTAGCCACCACAAGCTACGCTGAGGCAGCTAGAAAAATTAGCAACCCAATGGGTCAGCAGTTATTCACCCAATTGAGTAAATTTGAGGCATATCACTTAAAGAAATTAATTGCACTCGAGAAATCACTGATAGAAAAAGGTGATTTCATCACTTATGAAGGGAAAGCGTTTCCATTACCACCTAAATTCGAGATCAAGGCTGCCCAGGAACCGGACAAAAAAAGCGTAATGATGATTATTACTGAGGCAATGGTGCTCGAAAAACAGGCCGAAAAAGCATATGAAGACCTGGCAGCCCAGGTTTCTATTCCAGAGGGACGCCAAATGTTCCTCAGGCTTTCTGCGGAAGAACATAATCACTATCGTATACTCTTGGAGGCATACTGGAGTTTGAATGACAAGGGCACTTGGAAGTGGCGGCGTTTATGAAGTGTATAGACTGAAATTCAACAATCCATGCAGCCAATGTTACTGCTTAGCATTATATAAAGCGGTCAACGAAACGGCATCGAGACCAGGACATATAATGGATAATCCATTAGTTTTCATTTGCACATATTTCAGGCTTTCTTATTGAGCTAGACACCTATGATTCATGAATGCCGATTAGTATCTTGCGGAGAATCCGTAATTGTCCTATGGTTTTAAGTGGTGTGATCCAGAGCTTTATTTTCCTAATTCCTTAGTCCTATTAAATATTTTGGTAAAAAGACGAGTAAAATCTAGAGCGTAGTACTATTCTACAGATATGAAATTGACAAGGTAGATCAGATGATAGACCTATGGACTCATAGGCCTTTGTTCGAAGATTCAAATCCCACTCTCGCTACAAAAAAATAAACCTGTGTGCCATCATATACTATTATCTAACCAGATCTCAAGGTTAGATTTTTTCTTTTACTAGTGGATATCTAGCAAACAATGAAATTGTTTAACTATTTTTGTTTTACCGCGCTAAAAGAATCCCCACTCTGTTCTGGCATTTTCATCCATCATGGACGGGTCCCAGGGTTCATAACCAAGCGTGATCGTCGTTGGTAGTTTAAGTCCAATTTCTGCTTTTTCTCGTGTCGTTTCCAGTAGGGCGGGCCCGTATGGACAAAAAGGTGTGGTCATGATCATCTGTATTTGAACTTCGGTATCCATAACAACTACGTCTCGAACCAAACCGAGCTCTAGAATATTCAATCCAATTTCGGGATCCATTACTTTCTGTAGCTCAGAAATCAATGCTTCGACAAGCTCTGGATGTGTCGTTTCTATATCCCAAACAGGTTTATTATGAAGGTTATCCATAAAGTTTAGCTTTTTAATACTGATGAGGTATCGGAGATCAAATATGTACAATTACTGTCTCCGTTTAAAATGCACTTAACTTTTTCTGCGTTCATCGAGAGCACTGTCGAGATGAGAATTTGATCCACTGCACATACTTCAGGATGGTTTTGTCCAATATAGTAATATGGGCAGCTTGCTTCGTAGATCTGATATCCATCATCGAGTTGCTTCCATTCTATGCTGAATCCTTCTCGCCGAAGAAGCTCTTTCACCAAATTTAATCGTTCTTCCATGCTTAGATTTTTAGTTTCAGTACCTTCAGACAAATCCTTTGCCAGGTCAACCGCCATTTGTGTAAACAATGTATTAATCATGGCTTCGGGCATGGTTTCCTTAAGATGCTCAAGTAAGCGAATTGTAAGACGAACATATCTGGTGGGAAATTGCTCTACACCCGTTTGTGTGAGGAAAAATACCTGGCGGGGTCTGCCAACTCCATGCCTCTCATCTTCGCATCCAATTAAACCATCGGCTTCAAGACTGGCAATATGATGGCGAATAGAAATAGGACTTATTCCAACCTTCTCTGCTAATTCATTTATTGTGCAGCGAGGTTGGGTAAGCAAGGTACGTAAAACTAGATCTCTTGTGCCAGCCATAAGATTATAATAAAAGAGTATATCAACAAACCTTTCTTCTGTCAATATTTATGATAATTATCATAAATATTGACATTATCCATTACGCATGCTATAATATTCAAGTCAAGTGGAATCCTTGATCGATCATTCATCAATGATTGTTCGTTTATATCGTCCTCAAGGAGTAGTTCATGTCTGAAATGATTGTACGGGACTTGCATGTAAATATTGCAGGTCGAGAAATCCTTAAGGGAGTAGACCTTACGGTTAAACAAGGTGAAGTGCATGCATTAATGGGCCCAAATGGTACTGGAAAATCAACCCTGGCATATACCTTAATGGGTCATCCTGGATATGAAGTGACCAAAGGGGAGGTTATATTTAAAGGTGTAAATATTCTTGATCTTAAGCCTGATGAGCGGTCAAGGTTAGGCATATTTTTGGCTTTTCAATATCCAGTAGCGATTTCAGGGGTTTCTGTAGCAAATTTTTTACGAACTGCCATAAATTCCCGAAGAAAAGTTGAAAACTCCACTGATAAAGGTATCTCTGTACCTGAATTCAGAAAAATGCTAAAAGAACGTATGGATTTACTACAGATGGATTATGCCTTTGCTGGCCGGTATTTAAACGAAGGTTTTTCTGGGGGAGAGAAAAAACGGGCTGAAATATTGCAGATGGCGGTATTAAGACCTGAAATAACCATCCTGGATGAAACCGACTCTGGTCTGGATATTGACGCATTGAGGATCGTATCAGAGGGCGTGAATACTTTACGTGGTCCTGACATGGGTATATTAGTGATCACCCATTATCAGCGTATCCTCAATTACATCAAGCCAGAGTTTGTTCACATTATGTTGGATGGACGGATCGTCGAATCTGGTAATTCAGAATTAGCAATGCATTTAGAGGAACATGGTTACGAATGGGTACGTGAAAAGTATGAAGCTGTTCCAGCATGAATTAAGTGATTTCAGAGGACGTTATGAGCTCGAATTCAAACACATTGGAAAATATCGGTGATTATAAATATGGTTTCAGAGATCCTGAAACCTATGTTTTTAAATCAACGAAAGGTTTATCCAGGGAGGTTGTAAAGCAAATTTCTGGTATTAAAAGTGAGCCTCAATGGATGTTGGATTTTCGTTTAAAATCATTAGATCATTATGAAAAACGACCAATCCCGACTTGGGGTGGTGATTTATCCGGACTTGATCTTGATAACATTTTTTATTATGTGAAACCTTCCCAACAGGAAACAAAAAACTGGGATGAAGTTCCGGCTACAATAAAAAATACTTTCAATCGTTTAGGAATCCCTGAAGCCGAACAGAAATTCCTTGCAGGCGTTGGTGCTCAATATGAAAGTGAAATGGTTTATCATAACATCCAAGAACATTTGGAAAAACAAGGAGTTATCTTCTTAAGTATTGAGGATGGGTTGCGAAAGCATCCCGATTTGTTTAAACAATATTTTGGAAAAGTAATTCCTATAGAAGATAATAAATTTGCAGCTTTAAATAGTGCAGTTTGGTCAGGTGGTTCATTTGTATACGTCCCTAAAGGTGTAAAGGTCGACCTTCCATTACAGGCATACTTCAGATTGAATGTAGCTAATATTGGTCAATTTGAACGGTCCCTGATAATCGCTGATGAAGGTGCACAGGTACATTATGTGGAAGGATGTACAGCTCCAACATATACGACCGACTCATTACACAGCGGGGTCATAGAAATAATTGTTAACAAGGGTGCCAGGGTGAGGTATACAACGATACAAAACTGGTCGACCAATGTTTACAACCTGGTGACACAACGTGCTCTCGTGCATGAAGCTGGCACGATGGAATGGGTCGATTCTAATCTAGGATCTAAATTAACCATGAAATACCCATCATGTTATTTGCTTGAACCTGGTGCTCGTGGGGAAATACTTTCCATGGCTTTTGCCGGACCAGGGCAACATCAGGATGCCGGTGGAAAGGCCATTCATTTTGCGCCAAACACGTCAAGCAAAATTACCTCAAAGTCAATCAGCAAGGGAGGCGGACGAACATCCTTTAGAGGATTATTAAAGGTATACAAAGGATCAGTAAATAGTCGATCAAATACGGTTTGTGATGCCCTTTTGTTGGATCCTCAATCACGTTCCGATACATATCCTTCCATAGAAATTGATGAAGAAGATGTATCCATTGGTCATGAAGCGTCGGTGTCAAAGGTAGGGGAAGAGCAGTTATTCTACTTGATGAGTAGAGGACTATCAGAAGAAGAAGCAATCACAATGGTCGTTTCTGGATTTATTGAACCGTTGGTTAAGGAATTACCGATGGAATATGCGATTGAGATGAATAGATTGATTCAACTGCAAATGACAGGGTCTGTAGGATAAACATGAGTACACATCGGGTCATTAGTAGATCAAAACAGATTAATAAAACTGACGCAATTGATTTTCCATTCACTCGCGGGATGATTCCTGCATTATCGGCCAATTGGAAGGGCCCAGCATTTCTTAGGGATTATCGGGAGAGAGCCTGGGAAGCGTATACTACTTTGCCTATGCCATCTGTGAAAGATGAAGCCTGGAGAAGGACCGATATCCATAGCCTTGATGTCGCTAATTTCTCGTTACCAGATGGTAATTCTATGGAACGATTGCGAACTACGCCTAATTGGTTGTTAAAACCCTTAGCTAAAAAGATGCAAGGTGGTCAGGTGATCATCCGGCCAAACATGACCGAAGTTAAACTGGACGATGAACTCATTCGTCAAGGGATTATTTTTACGGATTTACGTACAGCAGAAACAGAATATGCAGATGAACTGGCTTTGATTATTGGTCAAATTGTAAAACCTGGTGAAGGAAAATTTGCTGCGTTGACTGCTGCAATGGAGATGTACGGGATTTTTATTTATGTACCAGAAGGTGTCCATGTTGAAATTCCGCTCCATTCTGTTATTTGGGGACCCGGGAGCGGCTTAGCTTACTTTTCACATATTATGGTATGGTTGGAACCGGGTTCATCTTTAACATATGTTCATGAGGCTGCATCTCGCGATGGAGAAAAAAAACAATCCATGCATTCAGGATTGGTAGAAATCCATATCAGTGATAATGCCCGATTGCAGTTTGTGGAACTTCAATCCTGGGGTGATAATGTATGGAATTTTAGTCACGAGAGAGTGCATGTTGGAAAAAATGCCAACCTGGAGTGGACATTTGGAGCATTGGGTAGTAGTTTAACAAAAAACTTTTCAGAGATTGATCTAATAGGTGAAGGTGCAGTTGGAAAGATGTCGGGTTTTTATTTCACGGATGGAAAACAGCATCTAGATCATGATACACAACAAAACCATCTTGCACCTCAGACAACCAGTGACCTGTTGTTCAAAGGAGCGCTAAAGGATAACAGCAGATCCGTTTGGCAGGGTATGATTTATGTAGCCCCGGGTGCTCAAAAAACCGATGGCTACCAAGCGAACCGAAATCTTGTCTTAAGCCCCAAGGCACGAGCAGATTCTATTCCCGGATTGGAAATCTTAGCAGATGATGTGCGGTGCACGCATGGCGCAACAGTTGGAAAAATTGATCAAGATTCTGTGTTTTATCTATTGAGCCGCGGTATTCCATATACAGAGGCGGAGCACTTAATCGTGGAGGGATTCTTTGATCCTATTATGCAGCGTATTCCTTTCGATGGGGTCAGAAAGCGATTTCAGCAAGCGATAGTGAAGAAGATGAAATAGGAATTATCTAAGGAGGAAACTTTGACAGAAATGTATTTTACTCATGCACCTGACCTAAATGAACAATATCATGTAGGGGATAGGGTGGAAGTGTATTGCGACCATGATAAAAATAAAGAGCGGGTTCGAGATTGGCTTGAGGGAATTGTCGTACAAGTGGACCCGAAAATGATTGCTGTTCAGTTTAAGGATAGCGTATATCTTACAGATGGTTGGATGGTGCCTGATCATGTGCTATGGTGTCCCAAAAACTCAAACCAAATCCGTCCATCGCGGCGGAGAGTTCGCTCTTACCAGAAGGTAAAATAATCCAGATGATAAATCAGCGGAGGAATACTATTTTGGACGTTGAAGAGATTAGAAAAGACTTCCCGATATTTAAAAGAGAAGTCCGTCCTGGCATTCCGTTAGTTTACTTGGACTCGACTGCCACGTCGCAAAAACCAACTTCGGTCATTGAGGCTATGAATGACTATTACCAGTATCATAACGCCAATGTTCATCGCGGAATTCATACTCTCGCAGAGGAAGCAACCCAAGCATATGAGGCCTCAAGACAGCGAGTAACAGATTTTATAAATGCACGATCTCCGAGAGAAGTAATATTTACCAGGAACACCACAGAATCTATCAACATGGTTGCACTCACGTGGGGTAGAACTTTTTTGAATGAAGATGATTTGGTGATCCTTACGGAGATGGAGCATCATTCCAATTTAGTCCCATGGCAAATTCTTGCTGCTGAAAAAGGCATAAGGCTTGAGTTTATTCCTATAACACAGGCTGGTTTGTTGGATCTGGAAGAATATCGAAAATTACTAGAACAAATGCCTCGGCTTGTTTCATTTACCCACATGTCCAATGTACTTGGCACGATAAACCCAGCAAAAGAGATCGTCCAATTGGCGCATCAGGCAGGAGCGATTACGCTCATTGATGGAGCTCAATCTGTACCGCATTTTCCCGTAGACGTGGAAGATTTGGATACCGATTTCCTTGCTTTTTCGGCTCACAAAATATGTGGACCAACAGGCATCGGAATTCTTTACGGAAAGCTGAATATTTTAGCTGAAATGCCACCATTTTTAGGGGGCGGTGAAATGATTAAGCGTGTTTTCCTCCGCTCATTTATTCCAAATGAGTTACCCCATAAATTTGAAGCGGGTACACCAGCAATTGCTGAGTCGGTAGGACTACATGCTGCATTAGATTATGTTCATCATGTAGGCATGGAGAAAATTGAAGCACACGAAAAGGAAATTATTTCTTATGCTTTGGAACGTTTAGATGAAATTACTTGGATCCATGTTCTCGGACCACAAGCGAAATATAAAGGTGGAGTAGCAGCTTTTACATTTGAAGGTGTCCATCCACATGACGTAGCGCAAGTGCTGGATCAAACTGGGATAGCAGTAAGAGCTGGACACCACTGTGCAATGCCCCTACATGAAAAGTTCAATATTCCTGCAACAACTCGGGCTAGTTTTTACCTGTATAATACTTTGGATGAGGTTGACAAACTGATTGATGGTCTTTATAAAGTTAAGAAATTCTTCGGGTGAACATGGATGATCTCTATCGTGAATTAATTATCGATCGGTATAAAAATCCACATTTTCGTGGAGCACTTGAGCCAAATGATATCTCTTTTGAAGATGATAATCCATTGTGTGGGGATCATATTAGGATCGATTTACGAGTTGATGAAAATGGTGTTGTGAGTGAAGTTGCATTTGATGGTCATGGATGTGCAATTTCACAAGCTTCAGCTGACTTATTGGCTGAAAGTGTTTTGGGTAAATCTTTGGACTATATTAAGCAGGTAAGTAAGCAAGATGTATTAGATATGCTTGGAATCGAACTTGGACCTGTTCGTTTGAAATGCGCATTACTCTCTCTAAAGGTGCTCAAAGCTGGGGTGTATGGATTGGGCGAGGCAAGTGACGATCTCGTGGAAAATTAAAATGAATAATTACCGAGATATCGACCAACAAGACTTAGAATATATAGTTGTTGGTTCAATCGGAGAATTGTTTGATGGGCAGCGATTGTTTGTAGAAGTCGATGATCTGCGTATAGTAATAATGAATATCAGTGGAAAATATTACGCAATAGCTGATGTTTGTTCACATGATGATGGACCAGTGGGTGAAGGAAATATTGAAGGTTATGAGATTATTTGCCCTCGGCATGGTGCGAGATTCGATGTGCGGACAGGTAAGGCACTAGCCTTACCAGCATTCATCGATATTCCATCATATCCGGTGCGTTTAGTGAGTGGAAATATTGAAATTGGAATTCCGATTGATCGATAAATCAGCCTGGCTTTATACCAATCGCATAAAAAGTAGGCACAAACAATATCCTTTGAAGATTTTTCCGTGCAGATAGATCGAGTGTCTCTAACGTAGCTGCTGATTCCAGAAATTCTATATTCTGATATAAATCAGATTTAATGACCTCCCATTCAAGCTCAGCTTCCTTTTTAGAATATTTTCCACCCCATTGCCCTCCCAAGACACCAACCTCAATATCCAATAAACCTGCATTAGAAAAAAGCGATCGAATCTCCCGTCCGATATACGGATTTGCACCCTGTAGCTTGAGAGCTTCGATTTGCCAGCTGCCAAGCTTTGCCAGTTCAGATGGATAATCAATCCTTCCACCATAATCTGGTTCAGCAAGTACCAGTAGATACCCTCCTGGTCGGAGGACTCTAACCATTTCGATTAATACCTGACGTGGATTCGTTACCCAAAGCAGTAAAAAATGGCATTGTGAAACATCGAAGGACTCTGCACGAAATGGAAGATTAAATCCATTACCGATTGAAAGTAATGATTTCGGTGATATTGAATGGGCAAATCGAATTATTGCAGGATCAATATCCACACCAAACGTTGTACATATCGAAATTTGACTAAGCTCACCTAATAGAACACCAGTGCCACATCCAACATCTAAAATTAGTTTGGCTTGATGGAATCCTATGCGTTTATATACATAATCTCTTAAGGATTTAGTCCAACGAGCTTGCTGATGATAGCGTTCATGCCATTTTTGAATCGAAAGGTTCATCGCAACATTCCATTGATGAAAAAGATGTGAATATTAATACCAGCTATTATAATAAGAACGTTAAATAAGTATGGCTGAATCTCAATATAGATTTTATGAATGCGAAAATCACGCTTGTGGATTACGTTTCCCAGGGTATGAAGGATATCCGAGATGGAATCTTTGCCCCATATGCCGCTCAAAAATTCGAGTAGTTGAAGTCCTACCAAGCATAGAAGAAAAGACCAATCGGATTACAAAGCAAAAAACATGGAAGATTGATGCATTACT
>Ga0208980_10000192_pt1 | contig 31539 bp, 53 predicted proteins | sample WetSurMetagenome_3_FD_187993 | JGI IMG/M metagenome (GOLD analysis project Ga0208980, IMG submission 187993) | Wetland microbial communities from Twitchell Island in the Sacramento Delta, sample from surface sediment Aug2011 Site A1 Bulk (version 2) | ecosystem: Environmental > Aquatic > Marine...
GAGAATAGCGGTGAGAATATCCTTAGTCTCTTGATCGACAGTCCCAGCATAGACCACCTGTTTGAGATCATTGATAGCCTTGATGAACTTAGTCCCATCCGACAATCTGACAGCGAGAGGATGAAGCGGATCAGTATATTTTTCAAGATCAGAGAAGTCGATTTCTTTGATTGATTTCAATTCTCTGATAATAGGAGAATAGATTTTCTTGAGCCAGTCAGGTTCGTTGAAATCGAAAGCAGTCGGTAGATTATCAATCGAGATATTCTTTGGTAGATCAATCTGATTCAATACTTTGACATCGAACTCTTTTGGTAATTCTACCTTGAAATTATCGAGCCAGGATTTGATCTGTCCGAGTTGGATTGAAGATACCGCCCCCGATTTGTCGATCTCATCAAGCCTTTTGAGAATAGCCTCACTCTTAGCAATCGAAAGCTGGGAGTGATTCTGGAATAGGTAATACTCCTCTCCCCTGGGTTTGATCCCGAGAGCCTGATTGACCTCATTCATGGGGAAGTGATTATTTTTTGATTTCATATTCAGCCTCTAGTGCCTTATCTCTCAATGATACAAGATCATCAAGGATTTTCCCTTTTTCGGCATTGGCTGAATTGATGGCATCGGCAATCACTTGATCGGCTTTTTTCTTTGCCTCATCCAGAATCCTTGCCGAATCTTGATCGATTTTTTCCTTTGATTCGATCTCTTTCTTTTTCAATTCTTGATCGACCTTTTTCATTTCAGCTTTCAGATGAGCATCGACTTGATTGAACATGGTGAAAGTAACCTCATCACCAGTGAACCAATCAAGAGAGCATCGACAATTCGGATGTTCAGGTGGTGCGGATGATCCATTCGAGAAAGTAGCATTGAGCGGAATGACCCCATCCGATTCAGCCGAGAGACAAGTCTCATCGACCAGATCATCACCAGCAGTTAGCCAGGATTTCCCGACCACGACTCCCGATTGTCTAGCACCCTCAAGCGATCCCTCTTCATAGCCTTTCAATACCTCTGTCCGAGCGATTCTTTCAGCCCGATTGACAGGAGTATCAGTCAATTCAGATAGATCATCAGCGATTTCAGCGATTGATTTCCCCTCATCGACCCCAGCCGAGATGATTCCCCTCATCTCCTCTTTGACAGTATCATTGATTTTCTTAGCAGAATCGAGTCCATTTTGATTGATCCAATTGACAGCTCTTTCAGTCCCAGTCGAGAACTCTGCCCCAGCATCGAGTTTGTCAGCGAGTTGTCTGAAAGTATCAGCCCCGCCCCGAGCCATTGAGACAGTCAGAGCATCATCGGTTTCCGATTCAATTTGATGAATGTGATCATCATTCCCGACAAACATAATCCGAATCAGATCATCCTTTCGAGACTTTCTGACTCCCTTGATTCCCGATTCTTTGAGATTTGAGATCACATCCCGAATGATTGAATTGATAATCTCATCATATTTTTTCTCTCTCTTTTTGATTTGAGCGACTACCCATTTCACCCGATCATTAGCGATTGAGAATATGGCTTTCTGCCGGGGTGATAGGTGCTTTTTGACAGCCTTAGATTGAGTGGTAATGACAGCACCGAGAGGCATAGCGTTGAGAGGGATGAGAAGCGAATCCCCATTCTCAATGGGTGGTAGTCCCTCTTCTGCCCGAACCTCATTAGGAGTCATCCAAGCCGATCCGAGAGTGAGTGAGGCAGTATATTTTCGAATCTCCTGATCTTCATTTTCAGGGACAGGATCATCAAAAGAGAATCGCCATTCCCGATCATCCATTTTGAATAGAGGGAGAAGCGACTCATTCAGCCTATCGACAAGAAAGGACATTCTGGGTTTGATCACTCTTTTGGCGAAAACATAGTCCCCAGTTTCAGCATTTGCCCGATTCACATCATCCGATATGCCGAGAATAGTCTTAGGTATTCTGAATATAGCCAGGATTTCATCTCTCGAGAACTTTCTCTGTTCGAGAAATTGCATATCCTTTTGAGATAATCCGATAGGTTGATAGTCCAGTCCATTCTGTAAGATAGCCAATCGATGAGCATTTTGAGTGCCAGTATATCTTGAGTCCCATTCAGCCTTGATCCTTTGGAATTGTTCATCAGTCAATTCACCAGAGGTTTTGAGTACAGCCGAGGGAACGGCAGCATTGAAAAAGAAATTGCGATTGAATTGAGCCGAATAATTATCGATGTCGATAGCGACAGCCGATGCTTGTACAGTCCCCATCCCCCGAAAGCGATTGAGAGGATTGAACTTTTTGAAATGGATGATCTCATCAGGAGTGAAAGGGACAGCCTCTCCCTTTTGATTGGTATAGATATAACCCGAGACTACCTTATCCTCGGAAGTCGAAAGGGTAACTCGGTTAGGGTAGAGAGTCCATATCTCCCCAGGTTTCCCAGTAGCCTCACCTTTTGGTAAGTACCAAAAAGCGTTGCCATCCAATTCAAGAAAGGATTGAGTCTGAATAATCAGATCAGAAAAGGTATCGAATTGATTGGTATTCTTGAGAAGATCAAGCACCATATTCTGTTGAACCGATACCCAGTCCCCATGTTCGAAGTGTTCCAGCTCTAATTCGATGGTAGCCACATCATCAGCGATAGCATTGACACAAGTATAGACCCATGAGGTATAGCTCTTGAGGTAATCATCCGATTTCATATCGGGTGCGACTTGAGAATAAGCCATCCCGAATATCCGAGGATTCACGATTTTTTCAAACTTAGGGCGAAAGAAATCAAGTATTCCCATATATACCCATTGTAAATTGATTGACAGCGATTCTTATATAGAAAAAAGACTGGACACGATTCCCTATGGTGAGAGAGTCCTGTCCAGGTGATACTATAATAGGCACGATTGATATCAAAAGCAAAAAAGAGGGGGAGATTTCTCTCCCCCCCGATCTTGTCAATATGTCTCAAGTCCCGAATAGACCTTGAGATTCTTTCGATCCTTATCCCAGTGGTAATGATAATCACCGAGATTATCGACCCAGATATCACCTTTTTCAGTATCAGTGAAAATGAAGAGACCATATTTGTCCCCCCTCTTCAATCGTCCCCCCTCTTTGATGAGGTTTTGAAGAGCCTCTGAATAAGACTCACCTTTCCCCCAGTAACCGAGAGAGACAATCAAAAATGTGATCATGATTTCTCACCACCTCTCAATGTGAATGTGCTATTTGATACCCTATAATTATCTCATCCGTATTGAAAATAGATTGTCAGATCAAGAGAAAATGAAATCTCTGATCGAGTGAGAAGCCCGAAAAAATCTGTCAAGTCGATCCTCTTGAGGTGAGACTGTCCAATTTTTCAGATGAATCGAATAGAGGGAGTGGGAATCGGTGGAGTGAAAGTCAGAGCCAGTGAATCAGCATAGTCAGGCGATTTCCCAGTCCTTTGAACCATATCTTGTTTTGATTCGATTTGAAGCATCTTGTCAGTCGAGACCTTATATTTGATCCAGAGAAGTTGCAGAAAGCCATCATTTTTCTCAAGTTTTCCCCCAGCCTCAAGCCATTTTTTCATCATCCAATTGATTTCTGCCTTGATATTCTTGAACCGAGCCGAGTCATGAGCTTTCTCCCCGACTGAAATCCCATTGACTTTGATCCCTTTTTCTTTGAGTCGATCACAGACTCCTCTCCCGACCCCGATATCATCAATGAAAACCTGACCAGCCTTGATCCCATATTTCCCCATGATCCTCTCGATTTCCGAGACATTGGTCATAGTATCATTCGATTGATTCCGAGCCTCAATCCAGGCGAAGCTCTTTGATCGAATGACATAGATATTGAAATCACCCCCACCACCGATATCGACTCCCAGTGAAAGATCATCTCCCGATTTTGACCCATCTGACCAGCTCGATTTGAGAGTCTCATCAGTGATCAGATTTCGATAACCTCGAGCATCGATTTGATCAGCATCAGGGAATCGGCACTGATACAGCACATCGAAAAAAGCCTCATCCCTCATTTCATCGATGAACTCGGGCGAGTATCTCCCCTCTTTGAGTCCCTGAATATAGTCGATGAAAATATGATGGTATCGATTCGATCCCCAGGTACGGAGAAAATGATTTCGATAGAAAGGATTGCCGATCTCAAGCAAAAAGGTATCGGAGTATTCATAACCCCCGAGCATCCTTTTGACAGTAGCATAGAGCCGATCATCGATCAGAGATGATTCATCAAGAATGATCCGATTCCCCCCGAATCCCATGGCAGATTCAATCGATCTTTTTGAGTTTCGAGCATCCAGAGTCAAGACTTGAACTCCCCCCCCACCTTTGAAAGTGATATTCGATCTCGACCTCTCTCTCCTCAATCGATCCAGAGTGATGTTGGCATCCAATTCAAGAGCATTGATGAAGATCGAATCATCGAAAGCGTGATCGATAATATACTGCATGATGATCATGCCCTTTTTTTCCGATGGTGCGAGAATAGTCCAGCGATCCCCCATCCCGACAGATGAACACAAGACCCCGAGAGCGATAGTCAGAGACTTGCCATATTGAGTAGGGGCGATCACTTGTACTCTAGGATGAGGCAAGTCGATGATCGAATTGAATATCTCCTCTTGACCAGCCGACAATTCAACAGCTTTCCCATTGATCCTGAATAATTGAAAGAGTTTGTTCATTCTATAAGTCTGATTGATAATTGATCCGAGCGGTGAGAGATTCTGCCTTTTTCTCGAGCGACTATTTCTCCCCCTGATTTCTTATAGGATCATTATCATTGACGATTTCTCCCTCTGGTGATGGTAATTTCTTGATCTTTCTCCTGGTAGCCACGATCTCCCGAAGTAAAATGACCCCCTCTTCAACGGGAGTGATGTCCTCAATCTTTTGAACCTTAGCGAACTCATCCCCCTCATTTCTCTCGAGCCAATCGATAGATGTCTTGACATCACCCGAATTGATAGCCGACACGATGTTTCGTCTAGCGACCACATTTGGGAGAGTCCTCTCACGCTCTAATTTCTTTCGAAAATCCTCATCGGACTGACAATACTCCCAGAGCGAGGTATAAGGTACTTCTCCCATGAGAGCCGATTTGTAGATAGAATATCCGAGCTGTAAGAATGGTTGTAATTTTCTGAATGTCTCAACTAGATCAATCGGTGGTCTCCCCAGCCTCTTGAAATCCTTAGGGTCTTTCCGAATATATTTGCTCATATCCCCCGAATAGGTACTCGAATAATAGGATTGATATCGATATGCCGAGTCTTGTCAGTGTTATGAGACCTTGAGACACCATCATCATATTTGACGATTTTTGATCCCCATTTTTTTCGGAGTAAATCGAGCTGTTTTTTCTCCTCTTCAAAAGTCCGATAGGTAGAGCATCCCCCCGATTGTTCGACCTGTCTAACCATGAGAAAGAACTTGTTGAGCCTCAATACCTTGCGATATTTGTTACAGTGTTGAAGTGTCATGTCGTAATCCTCTTTGAGCGGTAGTGATTCATCATAGCGAATATCAGAATCGATATGAGCTTGAAATGGTCCACCAATATAAGAGGTGAGTGAGAAAGGGGTATATTCTCGGTAAGCCTGTTTGTCAGTAGTGATATTGACTCCCCAGAGTTTGACCCCGAGATCGATAGCCATGACCGAATACTTGAAGAGAAATCTCATGACCTCATTTTCATCATTGAGATGATGGACAGTTTCATCCTCATAATACCAGATGTATTTGAGATCATCATCCAAAATCACCACGATATTGCCGGGGTTATGATCGAGAATATAGTTTCGAATCCGACAGAGATTTCCCTGATATTGAGGATCGACCCCGATGATATCAGCCCCAGGATTCTCTCTCTGATAATCTGACAGCTCTTCATTTGAGACATAGACCGAGGCATGGGGAAGATAGTCGAGGGTTTCGACTTTTGGTCGATGATAAGATGGAATACAGACTTTGATTTTCATTGATCCTCGCCTCTGACTTTCTTGATGAACTCGATCCCATTGACTACTCTCCCGACTCCCATTTTTTCGAATCCCTCTTTTGAATCAAGAGCCTTGACAGTCTTGAGTGGATAGACCGATTGAAGATAGAGCCAGTCGATATCATTGTTGAAATATAGCACCACATAATTTTGAGACTCGTATAACTCCTCACTGAATTGAATCTCGGGTTTGATCTCTTCTGGTGATGGTCGATACCGATCCAGAAGCTCATTGATTGAGGTAGATTTTGACAGATTGACCTTGAAATCTTTGAGAGAATCAGCATACGGAAGCGATAATTCAGCCAGTTTGTCAGCCTCGGTATGTCCAGCCTGATCATTATCCGAGAGAGCGATCTTCAATCTCTCCTGATCATTCTGACATTCGACTTGACTGACCCAGACTTTTTCGAAGCCTAGAGACCGATAAGCCCGAAGCCTCATATTCCCCCCGATCACAGTCAGATTTTGATCGACAATGAGCGGTTTGTATTGAGCATTTTCGACCCCCTTGATCTTTGACAGCTCTTTGATCTGACTGACCAGCCTCTCAAACTCCTCTTTGGTAATCCCTCTGGGATTCTTATCCCAGTTTTTCACTTGATCGATAGATACCCATTTGTTACTCATAGATTTTCCCCATAATTTTTTTGATTTGAGTGATCGATGGTCTCGGGTAATCCTTGAGGGCAGGGTGAAAGTGCCACCATTTGAAAATTGATTCCGACTTGAGACCAGGATAGGTGATCATCAATATCAATATAAGCTCTCTCGAATAATCATTCAACTGGGGATCAGGGTAAGTCGAGACATTGACTTTTTCTTTGAGCCTTTTTCGAATCCGAATGACGATCTGATGGACAGCTTGAACGCAAACATGGAGATCACCAGCGATTTCTTTCCGAGAATAGCCATCATCCAGAAGCCGAGCCACAGCCTTTTGTCTCTTAGTCAATATCGACAGGATATATTTTTTTTGAATCTTAGCGACATTCTCTTGATCTTCTCGATCATCACCGATTTCGAAGCCCAGCTCTTCAAGCTCTTGGATAGATAATTGAGAAATGTAATATCTATGTCCCATTGATTCGAATATATCATCATTCAATATCAATGGTTATTCGATTTTCAATTCCCCTTTTTGATAAGCCCGAACCCGAGCCACAGCCTCATCGATTTCAGCTTGAGTATAGTATCGAAGTTTGCCATTCCCGAAGCCGACAGCCCTCGAGGGTTGTTTCAATACTCCCATCGATTCATATTTGATGAGGGTAACATAAGAAAATGGTAAGCGATTTCTCTTGAGAGCTTTCAGGAGATATCTTTTTGAATAGAGTTGTTGATCCATAGTCCCATTATATATCAAGATTTGACATTGATATCAATCATCACAAGTATTGAACAATATATTGCCGATTATCATCCAGATATTGATTGAGTGATGGAATCTCCCGAATCGTCTTATAATCAAACTTGACGATCTCCCGAGTCAGAGGATTCTTTGATACCTTAGTGGGGATCGATAAGTCCCCCCGAATGAACTGACCGACCCGATCCATATTCAAGCCCCATGAAGCCTTGCCGTCAGGTTTATAGACCAGCCCCCCAAAATAGACCCAGTTTCCCCAGTTAGCGGTAACAGTAGTCCCATTTTTTTCGAGTATAGGATTGATATCTTTCCTTTTGAACTCATGACGATTCGATTTCTGACACCACCACCAGACCTGAATCAGCGACTTGACCATGATCTTGTGAAGCGTGATGATCCTCGCATTGACCGATTGACCACAGGTAGGGCAAGTGATTTTATTTTGAGTCGGTTGAGACATAGCGATCCCCCTCTGACAGTGCTAATTTGATGAACATATCCGACACGATAATTTTTTGAGTCCCGACAGTTTCAAGATCAGGAGAATTGATCAGCCTCTTCAATTCCAGCTCAAACTCTTTCACCAGCTCAATTCTCTTTTTGAGGAGTCGATTTTTCATGACATCCCTTTCTCGGACAGTATGATGATTCTTGATAATAGCCTCGATATTTCAATCGAGTCCCACAGCGAGGGCAATAGATTCCATAGATCAGCCCGATCAGCCGATTCAATTTTTTCCGAGTCCATTTGACTCTAGGCATAATATGTTTCAGTCCCTCGGGTACACTTGTATTTTCCCATTGACCAAGTGATCAGCCGACACCGATGAAAGGGACAATACCCCCAGGAGATCAAAAAGCTCTGCCACCATTTCAGTTTTCTACCATCATTTGATACCATTTTCGATCCTTTCAAGTGGTGGGGGAGAGGGTACAGGCTCTCCCCTCACCATATTTGATTTCAGACAGCCGATTTCTTTGATTCAAGTCGAGAGACATCAGTGAATTGAGGATGAATGAAGATGATCCCCCCGACCTCATGACCATGATTGACCCATTCTTGAATAGTGGTATAGACCACCTTTCCCGAATCAGTACATTCAAACCGAATCTCTTTGAGCCTTTCCCTGACAGCCGAGAGGATCACATATTTTTTGAGACCACATTCATCATCATTGATCCATTCATCGAGAATCTCTTGAGTGATTTTGTAGGTGAGGGTATAGTCCTCAACGAATCCGCACAGGTGATAGGTTTGAAGTTTTTTGTCGAAAAAAAGTAGCTTTCTCATATATCAATATCAATCGTATATCACGATAATTGGTAGGTCAAACCTCTCGACACAGAGGGGACAATGAAAAAAAAGAGTCCATCGATCCCCGACTTTTTTCCAGATCGGAATCGATTTGATATGGTTTTCAGGATCGATTGAATTATCGACCCAGTGAGAATGATTATTTTTCACCATAAGCCATTTTCAAAAGATTGATGAAATCATCGAGATCGACAGCCATGAGTATAGGTCGATTATTTGAGGAGATAGCCAGTACAGGGATTCGATTCCCGATCCTCTGATTCCGACATTGATCCCACCAATCCCAGAGCCTCAATTTTTCTTGATTCTTACATTCAATCGAGAGCGGTAATTTTGAAAGATAGATATCCGAGGGTAATGACCATGAAGCCCCAGAGAGAGGCATCCTCATAGCCTTATCATCCAGACCAGATGATCGAATAGCCCTAGCGACTTTCAATTCGAGCCTCGATCCCTTTTTCTTTTGACCACCAGCTTTCATTTTTTCTTAGCTTTCTTGAATGACTCCTCTTGAGCTTTCATATTCATGACAGCGAATTGTTCCATTGAATTGACCAGACCATCAGCCATGAGATCATAGAGATGAGACATCTCAATTTTCCCCCGAGCCTCGATCATCAAAAGGGCACAGTCGAGTTTTGAATCGCACTCATGATCCATCCCGACAATGACATGATTATCTTGATGATCCAGCACATCGATATGGACAGTGTATCTCTTATTTGGTTTTTTCATTTTCCCCCTCTTTCTTTTTTGAGACAGTGATTGAGACATAATCCGATTGACTTTGAATCACCCCATCAAGCTCATTCCCATCATTGATCAACTTATTGATAACAGGTCTCATGTATTCAAGATCGAGAGTATAGACCAGCTCGACATCCCATTTCTTGAGATCAGCCTCGAGAGCTTTCTTATTCTCGACTTTGATATTGATCCTCTTTTTTCGAGCGATCAGATAGTCCTTAGTCTTGAGAGTCAAGACATCGAGTTTGTCCATCTCAATCAATAACTGGTCTTTGAGAGCCTTGAGTTTTGAGTCGATATCTTTTTGAAGCACCGACAGTTTGATGATCTGATTCGATATCTCGATAGGAGTGAGCGGATCAGAGGATTTCAGATTCGTTTTTTCGAGTTTCATAATAGTCCTCACATTCTAATTGATAGCCACATTTTCGACATTGAAAGACCACCGATTCCGATTGACCATGACCATGAGGATAACTAGGATCAAACCAATCCGAGACCACCTCGACCAGCTCAAACTCATGATCTTGACCTTTCAATCTACAACTCGGCATTCGGACAGCCTTTCTTGTGATATCTCCCGACAGCACCACAGACAGCACAAGCCCCAGGAGAGACCGAAGCCCGAGGGTTTTTGATCCAGTCAGGATCACCATCAGGATCAGGATTCGAGGGTGGATTGACCTTTCTCGGGGGCATAGCAGTCTCGGCATCATCGTCCGAATCAGCCATAGTCAGAAGCGACTTGAGCGAGTATCTCCTAGCATAAGTCAGAGCCGATCCTTGAGCTTGAGGATCATTCTCTCGAGCGGTAGTGATTTTCATTTTTGATGAGATAGCCTCACCATTCACATGAATAATAGTAGTACAGACATAGACTCCCCCCTCATCCGATTCGATGGGTTGAAGCACGATCAGATTATTCTTATTCAGAGCTTTCTTACAAGCCTCGATTGAAGCCGAAAGCGAAGCATAATCCGATTTGTAGAAAGGATTTTTTTCATCCTTTTTGACCATCTCAATTTCAGTTTGAGCTTTCAATAGGTCTTTGAACATTTCTTGTCGATTGGTATATCGAACCTGACTTGGATCGATAGCAGTCTCGACAGATTTTTCATCTGACATATAGAGGTTCTCCTCACTATTTTGATATATTTTGATTCTACTTGGTATTGATATCAATATCAAGACTCTTCTCTTTGAAGCATTTGAGCGATCCCGATCACGACCTCTCTTTCAGTAGGAGATTCAGCCCGATAGAAAGAGCGATCATAGATATTGACAGCCCGAGAGATATAATCAGCGACCCGATCATCAGCCGATTGATCATTCTTTTTGACGATCTCGACAATGAATCTCTGATTTGATACGACCTTTTTCATCTCAAAAATGACCCGATCCGAATCATCGACCAATCGGGAGAGGGTTTCCCACTCCCCCGAATTGGTCTTTTGATCAAGCTCTTTGAGAGTGATTTCTTTCATCCACATCATATATTTTCACTCCTAGAAAATGAACTTTTTTGATTTCAATAGAGTCAATTCAGCTTGATGATTATCAAGATGTTCGACCATCATCGATTCGATATGATCTAGTCTTTGAGCGATAACAGTGAGATCATTGAGATACTCATGATTGATCCTCTCTGACTTTCCCTCGACAGGATTTTCAATCTTGATAGGCTCATCAGAGGGAGAATTGAGCTTTCCCTCTAGCTCGAGCCTTTCCTTATATCTCTCGAGATTGATCCTCTTATAATCCTCAATTGACCCATCCGACAATTCGACAGTCTTGACCACAGTAGCCGAGCGACCAGTGATATCTTTGACCTTATTGGCACTGATCCCAGCCTCAAGCATGGTCTTGATCAGAGTGATTTCTTTCTGATTGACCCGATCTCTTTTTTCTTTATTTTCAGCCATAATTTTTCACCCCCGATCCAATTCGAAGCGACTCCTCAAGAGTCAATTTCTCTTCATATCTGATAGATTCTTTCAGCTCATCAATCCGACTTTCAGCCGATTTGACGAATGACCGATCCCCTCGATCCCAAGCCCCCTCGATCTCCTCTTCAATCAATCCAATCTCCTCACGATAATCAGCGACATTTTTCAAGTGATTCTCGACCTTTTGAGAGCTTTCAATCATTTGATAACTATTCATAATTCACCCCGACAAAAATCCCCCAGCGAGATGCCGGGGGATAGATTGATATTATTGATCCCTACTTGATAAGCCATCGAGACAAGCCTCTTCAAACTTATTCCCATTGAACCGATCATTGGTTTGACTCAATGAAGATTCAAACTTTGAAATCAGATCAGCATCAAGCCGATCCGATCCGATCCCCTCATCACGCCATTCACCGATTAGACGATTGATAGTAGAGGCGATCAACTCAAAATCTTTTTTGGTCATTCGCTCTCACCCCTTTCTCAATTCAGCCCCGATTCACAGATCGAGACTATATATTGATATCAAGAGGCATTTTCCCATAATATCGAGAAAGTGTCAAACTTTCCGACATTTTCCGTCATTTCTCCCAGATAGCGACCCTCTGAAATCCGTCAAAAAAGGATTTTCTCGATCTCACCCTATAACTATATCCCCCCCTCAAGAGCCTTTTGAGCCATTCGCCACGATCTTTTTCTCTGATTGATCTTTTTCCGATTTTTCGAATAGTATTTCCTTTGATAGTCCAGCCGATCCGAGTGGTTAGTGATCTCCCAGAGCTTTCTCAATTCCCGAGTCAGCCGAGTCCTATGACAGCCCCGACAGATTTGAAGCGACTCCTCTCCCCGAATGATGATTCTCCCCCCGATCCGAGACCGACCACAGACCAGACAATCGATCCGACCTTTGATATAGGATTTCTTTGAGTCGAGATTCCGAGACCAAGCCGAAAGATTATAGCCACACGATTTCGAGCAAGTCCTTTTGGGAGATTTTCGAGTCCGATCCCGAATATAGATATTCATTCGCCACTGATAATAGTCTTTGACAGTGAGAGTGTTCCGATCAAAAAGCATGGGATATTTTTCTCGACAAGCCTCATCCAGCGACAGACCGCACATCTCACAGTGCCAGTCATTCATTCTCTTCTCTCCTACCTTGAAAATGATCCAGACATAATGAATCACCCTCGAACACGATTTCAGCCTCTTTGAAGCGACCCTCAATGAAACAATCAACGCACCAATTTGAGACCGAGATCGATTTTTCAGGGAGTATAGAGAGATCACCCGAGAAAGAGTATTCAGGGAAGATTTGAGATGGTTTGATTTTTTTCGATTTCATATCTTTCAAGGCATCACTTTGAATCGGCTCTATTGCCCCACCCCATTCATAATTCAAGACCATCCGCTCTATCTCTCCTCTCCCATCTATCCCCCTGATCATCTTCTCCCCCCCTCAATGATTTAGCCATTGAGAACTCGGGTATTCTCTCTTTCGAAAGAAAATAAAATCGGGCATCCGATTTCAAAAAGATCAGTACGGATGAGTGGTCGAGTTTTTCAAGAGCCATGATGTAGACCTGTTACTTGGTTCACTCTTTCGAGTCGGTCTCCGCTTCATGTAGCGATCCATATCCCATTGATTTGATTCAATGAAGAGATCGAGAATCGAGGGATTCCCGATCTTTTGCTTGAATGAAAACAGGGTTATATAAGACATTTGTTTTTGTAACCATGAAAGCCTGATCCCTTTTGACTCCTAGAAAGATCAATCTCCTCACTTGAGACGCTTTCTTATGGGTAAGATATCGGTTTTTGAAGTAGTAATGCCATAGCCTATGACAAGATGAACACAAAATCATGAGGTCTTTTTTCATCTCTCTACCGAGAAGAGACCCAGGATCAATTGGAATTGATAACCTTTTTCCAGATAACCTAGCCTCTTTTTCACCGATCCAATATCTTTTGTGATGAACCACAAGAGATTCTCTTGAATCACATATTTGACAATGATCACAGTCGGCTAATTTTTCTGATCTCAATTTTTTCCAATGATTCGATTGTAAATAGTTTTTGTAATCCACAAAAAAATCCCTTCTTTCGGTGTGGTGCGAGTGTACGCCATCTCATACACCACCGAAAAAAGAGATTCCTGGCGTACATTATATCACCGCACAGCACAGCATGTGAGCGTAATCAATATACACCCATGAACGGAGTCCGAGTCAATCCTCATTTTTTCTTGACTCATCATCCAGCTCATCCCAGACCTCATTGATTGAATCAGCCCAGGGGAATCTCACCCACCAGGGCTTTTGAATCTTGAGAATCACATTGACAATTTTTTCCGATCCCGAAGCGACAGCATTGAGAAGAGATTGAGGAGTCCAGCACTCCCCATCTTCATTGTAAGGATTCTCACAAGACCGATCCAGACACTCATCACATTCGATTTTTTTGACCATTCTTTTTCCTTTTGAAAAATCTTTGATGAGGTAATCTCGGGGGAATCTTCATTCGACTTTCAGCCCATATCAGATAGAGTGCTATTCCCACCATTAGCACGAATCCGATCAGTCCCAGCCACCATTTCATCCAGAGGGGATCAGCCCCTCACGACATTTTGTAACCCAGATTTTTCATACCATAACTTGTAAATCATCTGGGATGAGATGAAAATGAGCGATCCGTTAGCGAGTATTTGATCGAAGCCATATTGAAGGTAGGCAAGAATCCCCCCAGCGACTAGCGAAAAAATGACAGCTACCAGAAATCTCAATTTCTCAACTTTGACGAAGCGATTGACCAGATCAATAAGAGGGGGCAATATAAGCCCGATCACGATCAATCCAATTTCTTGATTCATTTCAATTCACCTCGTTTCTTTTTCAGTTTTGATTCGAATAATAGAAAGCCTGTTTTCTTTCGAGGGACTTTCATTCTGATCCAGATTATCAGTATCTTGATCCGAGTGATAATTTTCATGATCAGAGTCCGAGATCATTTTTCCTTTTTGAAAAAATCCCAGATTGTCTTTTTCTCGAGCTTATCGACTCTCAATTTCAATGATTCCAATTCAGCCGACAATACCTCACAGCAGTCAGGGACAGGATCGACCACAGGTGGGGCAGGAGTAGGTGGTACAGGAGTCGGTTCAGGAGTAGGGGGAATCGGTTGAGGAGTAGGATCAGGAGTTGCCGGGGGAGTAGGGACAGGGACTTGATATCCATATCTCATGAAAGCCAATTGATCACCAAAAAAGACATCCCCATCGGTTTTCGCAGGGATACCAGGGACAGTTTGAGCATTAGTCCATTGTTGAATCGAAGCGAATGACCATGATCCAGTAGCGAAAGTATTGTTTCGAGGATCACCAGTATAGGCAGCGATCCACAGCCCGAACCCAGCATTTGAAACATTCGACCAGTTGTAATTCTTGACCAGCGATTGATTCAGATAGATGAGCGGTTTGACATTGGTTTTCGAATAGACATGATTGAGCCAAGTCTTACACCAGCCGACCACATCCCCAGTATAAGTATCTTCATAATCAAGACACAGCCATTCACCAGCTTGAAGAGTCCCGATCTTTGAGAGATAGAAATCAGCCTCACTTTCAGGGCTATTCCCTTTCGATGGTCTAGCGAAGTGGTACGAACCATTCAAGAGACCGACTCTCCTAGCCTCTGATTGATTAGTTTTGAATTGAGAGTCGAGAAAGTTTATTCCCTCGGTAGCTTTCGAGATAACAAAATTGGTGTTGTTCTTATACACATTGAAATCAATGATCCCCTGCCAGTGAGATATATCATTTCCGAGTAACATATTTGATCCCCCTATTGAATAATTTTGAATGGTTCAGATTCATAGACATAGGTCTTTTTTCTCAAGACATTGATTTGAAAGACATCGGTTGAGCGAGTATGGCAAGTTGCCCCGATAGGTACATCATAAGGGATAGGATAAGCATCATTGACGATGAAATCGAACTCACCGACAGGGACATTCGAAGCCCTCGAGGGGAAGAGAAAATACTCTCCCGAATCACATAATATCGATGGATAGACAGTCGAGGGGACAGATTCATATTTTTTGATATGTATTTTGAGGATGAGCGACTCTCCCCTTTTGACCTCATGATTTTGATTCATGATTTTGATAGGTTGATCGACCTCTTGAATCTTAGTGGGGAAGATCATTAGTCCGATGATATGTATGATGATGAAAAATGCCACTCCTAGAGCCACCCACGATGCCACAGACAGGAGATTCACCCGATCCCGATGTCTGATAGCCATCCAAAAATAGACACCGAGAAAGAGTATCAACGAAGCGACAAAAATCACGATCCACATCGAAGCCATCTATCCCCCTTTATTGATCACGAATGAGAGCAACGCCCCGACCACAGCAGTTAGGATCAGAGCGACAATACCATAGACCAATTTTCTGATCGGATCGAACTCGGTCTGGGTAACAAACTTATCATCAAGTTTGTCAGAGATTTCATCGACCCGACCTTTCAGATAATCGACATCATTTTGAATCACAGCGATTTTGACCTCAAGTCCATTGTTAGATATATCAGGTTTGATCTGTTTCATATTATGTCTCGAGCCAAAATCCCCCACCAGGTTGTTTGAGGGTGGAGTCCTGTCTGACATCAAGAGTGGGATTGGTAGTCCCCGAATAAGACTTGTTGTAGTCAAGGTGGATTCTCCCGACTGATCCATATCCCCCAGGTCTCGGATTTCCCGATCCCGAAGTGCCACCGAGTCCACCAGTAGAGACAATTTTGTTCGATCCGAGAGTGGCAGTCATTGATTTTATCAGCACCGATCCACCAGCCCCACCACCACCAGCAGACCAGCCATCAGTCCCAGTGGTGATATTCCCACCCCGACCACCATAATCGTTGATAATTCCCGACAGACTTATATTTTTTGATAGGATGAAAACCAATCCACCACCAGAGCCACCAGTCCCACCACACGAAGCCCCCCATTCACCAGAGCCACCGCCACCACCACCACCCAGATGCATTGAGGTAAGTCCAGCATTTCCGACAGCGACACCCCCGAGACAATTGATGGCATATCCAGGGGAAGTTTGACCAGCGAGAGCATTTCCCCCACCGCCACCACCACCCCCAGCTTTCCCACATCCCCCACCATTCCCATTATTTTCACCAGCAGTCGCATTCCATCCAGCCCCGACATGACCATCACCATTTCGAGTATTGGTAGCGGGGTTAGTGAAATCACCATTCCCCCCTTTGAAGCCACCACCGACACCACCAGGGGCATTATCGACCTGTATTTGATTATCAGCCCCGATATTACCATTGGCGGTGATAGTCCCAGTGATAGAAGTAGTCCCCTGATCCAGTAGAAAAATGATCCCCCCAGTCCCAGCCGACCAAGTAGGGATGGTGAGAGTTGCAGAGATAGTGAGATTCTTGTAAGGTATAGCCAAGACACATTGTGCCCCGACACCATAGGTATTTTGAAGCGGATATTTCATGGTAGAGACAGTCCCAGTGATATCAAGGATTCGATTCAATTCCCAGTTACCAGCCCCAGTCCCTTGAGTTTGATGAATGAAACAACACCAGCCACCATATCCATTCCCCCATCCAGTAGGGGTAGTCAGAGTATATGATCCAGTCGATCCAGAACAGACCCCGAGATATCCACCGACACCAACCCCATAAGTCCCAGAAATTGAAGCCGATCCAGCTTTCCCATTTCCGAATCCCTCTTTCCATTTTGATGTATCATCCGAACGGAATTGTCTCGACATGATTTTTCTACTCCTCGGTAACGACCACGCAATCCCACTTCACAGCAGTCGAATTGTAGATGAATCCGATATAGATATATTTTGATAGAGTGGTAGTAGTCGGTAAATCAGCCCCCCGAGCGATATAGAGAGTGTCCCAGGTCAATGCTCTAGCAGTCCCATTATCAAGAATCCTCACGATCAATCGATTCCCATTAGTAGGAGTGCCACTCGGGTTAGAAATAGTCAGAGCATTAGCGAGAGCGGTAACATAGACCTCATTGATTTTCCGATCCCCAGTAGGGACAACAGGCGAGGTAGTAGCGGTCGAGACTTGGGATGAAACATAAGCTCTGACCGACATTTGAGTAGGGACACATTGATCAGAGTTTGAGACCATATTATCCTCATCTTTGATCCAGCCATCAGCCAAAAGCGAGGTATATAGATTAGGTGAATACATTTTCACTCTAGCTCTTTGATCCGAGATATTAGCAGTCAAAATCGATGAAGCCCCAGAAGCGATAGTTATATGAGCGAGTCTCATGAAAGGATTTGAAGCCCCGATTTGAGTCGAGATAGTCCCATCGACAGGGGCGACAGGCGAGGGGGCAGGTGTCCCTTGAACCACAGCCAATTTTGCGACCCCAGTCCCATCAGATACAGGCGAAGCCGACAGATCAATATACAAGACCAGAGCATCGATTCGAGGATTTCCCGATGAGTTTGATCCGATCACCACATTCTCAATAGCAGTCGAGCGGATCGGGTAACAGTTAGTCCCGAGCGACACCGAGACAGCATAAGCCCGACCAGTAGCCACATTGACCGACATATTTGGAGTACCATTTTGAGAGACCCCAAAATCAGAAGCACCGACCACACCAGAAGCGAGAGTTTCATCAGTATAGAATTGTAAGACGGAAGTCTCTGGGTGAAATGAAGCCCCAGATCGTAATGTATATAGAGCCATATACTCCCATTCTATCCGATCATCATCGGATCGTTATACTATTTCTTGACTTTATTTTTTCCTTTGACATTATTGACATCTGATTCAATATCCCCCTGATTATCTTCAAGGACATTTTTCGAGACTTTGACAGCATATCTTTTGCCGAGATCATCCAGAATCATCTCAAAATAGTTGTCAGGAGTATAGCCAAGATCAGAGATGATCTCTTCATATTCATCCGATAATTCAATAGTGAGTGTAGTCATGATTCAGTCCTTTCTTATGGTGTAGTATTGATAACTCTCACCGATCCATTATGGAATACTTTGATTTGGTTAGAGACAGAGTTTCGCCACATCTGACCATTCACAGGAGAAGCAGGGTCAGAGGTATAAGAGGGGAGAACGAAAGAACCACTCGAGGGAAGAGCGATATTCTTGATCGATACAGCTCTTTCAAGAGCATCGAGCCGACTATTGATTTCTTTCAAGATTTTGATGAACTCATCCATATTATTTGAATCTCACAGTTACAAGGCACAAGCCTTGAGTGTCGATGGTAATCTGTCTTGATAATACTCGTTTATATTCATTATTGATATCGACCTCATCCAGCTTGACCCTCAAGAGATCACCGATATCATAATTGAGAATATCGGGATCACCATCAGTATGTTGAATCCGAAAATCCAGCATCGGTGATTGGTTATCAATGAGATATTTGTCCCCCTTATCATTGAGGTTAGCGACAGTCCCAGTATCTCTTTCATTGACAGTCCCCTCAAGAGTTTTGAAAGCCGATCTATAAGCGACATCAGCAGTCCTCAAGACCCATTGAAGTGCATCATCATATCCCTCACCCAAGACATAGACCTTGTTAGTCAGATTGAGAATGAGCGGTTTTTGAAATCCCCATGAGCGAATGTTTCCCTTATCAAGAAAAATCTCTGGTCGATTCATTCCCTTAGATGGGTAGAACACATTGAAATTGGAGTTGTTATCGACCTCAAAATCGAAGCCATTTTTCAGATTATCAGCCGACATCTTATAGATAGAATCATGAACCTCTGAAAATCTGAAAGTCCGATCCCGACTGACCGAGGTTTGAATCAATCCTTGAACTATCCCGAAGCTCGAATAGGGGACATCACTCAATTGAGATTCATTGATCAGAGTCCAGGCAATAGTCCCAGCATCAGTAGCGACAAAAGTCCGAAGCGACCCAGTGAATCTTTTTTTCAGCATAGTCGAAAGACCAACAGAAGCGACATCGATAGTGAGAAGCCCCTTATCATCTTTCCCCAGAATGAAATCAGTGATCACCCCGAGGTAAATCTTGGTCATGTTTTTGGTAACATAGATAGTCCGAATCCCAGCAGTCAAAAGGAACATGACGGTAGTCGAATAAGCATCACAGATTTTCTCGACATCACTATAGGCGAGTTTGAATCTAGCATTTTTCCCGACATTCAATTGATCAGTGAAATCGAGATTGAGATAGGGGATTTCAAAAATATCTCCCGAAGCATATTGAATGAAGAGCTGGTAAGTAGGATTTGTCATATTCCGTAATAGTGATCCCGAGCGATAATTTGACAGTTGCCCCCGATCACCGATGAGCCGAGCCGAATGACATTAGCACCAGGGGGCAAGACCCAGAAATCACCCGAAGCATACTGTCTGCCATTGAGAGCGGTAATATATGGATCAATCAAGACAGTCCTCAAGAAAGTATCGACCAGAATCTTGTTTGATCCCGAAGCCAGTGAATAGGATATATTGAGCGTTTCACCAGTGGTTACATTCATGAGCGAGGGATTTTGAAGCGGTCCAGTGAATAGAAATTGAGGATATGCCGGGGCATTTCCCCCCTGATTGATAGTGATCTCATTCGATCCCCCACCCCCCATGTCCATCGGAATGATCATAGGGATAGCCATTCCCCCCCCACCATAGACATAAGCGGTAGAGGTTACAAGAAATTGATCTTGTAAGAAAGGATATTCGGTTTCCATCTCGATACGATAGACCGATGAAATAGTCTCTCTCGAATCAATATCCGAAGTGATATCGACTCCCTTGATAGCGATTTGAAGATCAGTCCCATTATCTTTATTGATGAAGAGAGTTTGAGTCCCAGCATTGAGAGCATCAGCGATCAGAGCGGTGAAAGTCTCTCGAGCGGTAGCCAGTCCCGAGAAAGTAGTCGATCCGATAGTGAACTCGAGAGCGAACTTATATGAGGCGAAGTTTGATGGTGAGACCGATTGACCCCCGAATCCAGCCTTTCGAGTAGCCGAGTATTGAATGAAAGGGAATGATAGATTTTTGATCGAGGTGAGAATCCGATCATTAGCATCCAATTGAGTAGTGTTGAGAAAAATAGAGGTGATCATCGGCTATTCCTTAGAGCGAAAGCGACACGATCTCCCAAAAGATTCATGTCCAGTGAATCATTCACATTCGCCTGTATATTGATAGGTTGATTGAATACTTGTTCGACAGATGAGGGGACAGATTTTCGACCTTGAAGCATATCGGTTGAAGCGACAAACTCTCCCCGATGGAGAAGTGCCAATCCAGTTTGAGGCACGAATCCCCCCTCTTGAAAGGATTGAACATTCATTTTGCCGACAGCGATATCCGCAGCCTCTCTCGCCTTATTGATGAGCGATTGAAAGGTAGTGATCACTCCCTCAATGATCCCTTTGACAAAATTGAATCTCTCGACCCACTTATTGACCCATGCTTCACCGATTGAAATCAATGAATCGAAAGCACTAGAGAAGATGGGGACAATAGTATCTTTGAACCAATTGACGAATATATTGATCACATTCTTGATGAAATTGATTTGAACCATCCAGAGATTGACCCAGACCATCACGATTGATTTCAAGACCTCGAACCCAGCCGATAGGACAGGGACTACATTCGACATGAACCATGAGGCGAATTGTTGAATCAAAATCCATATTCCCTGAAAGGCGATCATCCATGCCGAAGCCCAGATTTGAACCAGCGACATGAGGAGAGCGAATATGCCTTGAAATATGGGTAACAGATATGTAGAAAACCAATCGACAAAAGGTTGAACCACCAGCATGACAGCTTGAAAGCCGAGAATGAATCCATCGACAAGAGATTGGAGAAAGACTTTGATCATATCGAAAGCGGTCATGATTCCAGGTAATACAGTCCCAGAAAACCAAGCGACAAAAGCCCCGACTTTTTCTTGAATCCCAAACCAGTTTTGAGTCCAGGCAAGAGTCAGAAGAGCGATCAATCCGATAATAGCCCCGATGATCAGAGTCAATGGGCCACCAAGTACAGCGACCACCGCCCCGATAGCCGATCCGACCCCAGCGAATATAGTCCCGATCCCAGCGAATACTCCCGACAATGCACCGACAGCGGTGATGATCGAGCCGATAGATGAAATCAGAGTCCCGACAATCACTAGCACAGGTCCGATCACAGCCAAAAAAGCCCCGAATGCGACAATGGCAGTCGAGACTTTGGGATCGAGATTTGAAAACCAAGTGGCGAGTTTGTTGATTGAATCAATCACCGACATGATAGTAGGTCTCATTTTGTCGAATATATCAAGCATAGTTTGACCCAGTGGTTGAAGTGCGAGGGTAACTTGATTTTTCATTTGAGCCATTCTTTCATTGAAGCTCATAGTGTTAGCGGAAGTTTGATCCAGCACTCCCCCAGCATTTTCAAGAGCCTTGACCATTGAATCGATCTCGAAAGTCCCAGCCCTGATTTGACCAGCGAGTTTGTACCCAGCTCTAGCACCGAATAAGTCAGAAGCGATTGAGACAGCCTCGAGATCAGTAGGGGCTTTTTTGATCTTCTCGATATAACTATTGAGAGCCTCTTCTGCCGACTTGAATCCCTTTGATGATAGATTCGATAAGGCTCTCCCCATCGACATCATCACCTCTTCTGGTTTAGCACCAGATTTTTCAAGTTGTGCCAAAAGAGCGATTGTTTGAGTAACAGAAAATCCGAGTGTCTTGAATGCCGGGGCAGAATCAGCGACCATAGTGGCGAGATTCCCAGCATTAGCACCAGATTTTTGAGAAGCGAGAGTCAATTGATCGAGATACATATTGAGATCAGCGACATTCCCACCAGTAGCTTTCAGCATCCGACCCAGACCCTCGACAGCACTCGAGGCATCGATCTCATTCACCCGAGCGAAAGTCAAGACAGCTCTTGAGGCAGATTCCAATTCTCCCCCAGTGAGACCCAGCCTTTGATTCAGTCCCTTGATGGCATCAGCGATATCACCGAAAGATTGAGTTGCCGACATTCCGACATCTTTCAAGACTCCCTGCATCTCGAGCATAGCATCACCCGAGACCCCAGTCCCAGCCACGATTGAATCCATAGCCTCATCAAACTGATTCCCAGCGATAATGGCAGCAGACCCGACAGCAGTCAGAGGGAGAGTGAGTCCCATCGTCATTGATTTTCCTAGAGATGAAATTGATCCCCCGACATTCTTGAACTTTTTGTCTAGTCCCTCGACAGTAGTCCCCACCCCATCCAGCACTTTTGAAGCATCATCTTGAGCAGAAATCACCACTGATAATTCTTTGGAATCGAAAGCCATATACTTTCATTCTACCCGACCATTCTCCCGATCTTATATGTTACCGCCTACCCCGATTGACTGATCGATATTGAGGTCGATTTTTCATCCGATCCTTTTTCATGTTAGCCTCTTCTGCCTTAGATTTTCCCTCAAGATAGGCAGGATATTTCAAGACCCACCAGAGAGGCTGTTTGATGAGATCAGTGTAAGAAAGATGTAAGACATCACACAAGAGAATCACTTGAAGATCATCAGTGAGATTGATATTTTTCGAGTAGAAAGCCTTGAAAACCGATTGAGAAATCAACTCCCCTTTTTTTTTGAGAGTCCTTGGAGTTTTGACATAGAATCAATTTTTTTCTCGACCATCAATCCATCTTCTCTCGGCATATCCATAATAGCACCGACAGGATTTTCAGCGACTTTCCCATCGGGCATGATCACTTTTTGAACCAGGATTTCAAGAGCTTTTTGATTGACCTCTAGCACCGATCCAGCATTGATATGTTGAAGCCCAGCACCAGTGAACTCTGCCGAAGCGACCATCTGTTTTTGAAGTTGGATATATTCACCATAAGAGAGATCATCTTTGCACTCGACCACATAACCAGCAGGGGTATTGATTATCATGAGACCAATCTATCACCGATTGATATCAATGGCAAGACTAGATGTAAGAGGCGACCTCATTAGTCAAGACAAAATCGACCAGCTTAGAGGTAACTGAATCATAGATTCCCTCGAACTCGACTGTCAAAAGGTTGTAGTCATTTCCGAGAGGAGTTTCAGCAGTAGTGTAGATCACCTTGGGAACATTGATATTGAACCGATAGAATGATCCGACACCGATAGCTTTCCCAGTCAATTCAAGAGTGAGAGCCGATTCAGAAGCCGAAAGATATTTGGTCATTTCAGCGAGGGTGATGTTATCAAGATACATCTCGAATGATCCAGTCATTTCCGATCCATTGAGATAGACGAATTGAGGATCATTTGAATTGAGGACATATTTCAAACCGAGATTATTCTTGTAATCAAACTCAAACTTCTGCATCTCTTGAATAGCGACCCCATCGATTTTGACCACAGCATTGACAAAATTATAGTCAGGAGTGTCAGTATAGACAGGAGTGATAGCAGTAGCGGAAGCCTGACTCTTTGCCATCATCGAAGCGGTAGCGGTAACGATTTCCCCAGGATTTCCCGAGACCTTGAACTCCTGACAGATAGCACCAGCATATCGTCTGACATTATCACCGATTTTCTGTTCGATAGTGAGCGAGGGTTTTGATTCCGATTCAGAGAAAGTATGGTCATAGACCACAGTTTCACCCGAAGCGAGAGCGGATGAGACATCACCGATAGCAGTCAAGAGAAAGAATCCAGAATGATCAGGATTCAATGAGAACTCAAAATCTCCCTCATGAGAGCGATTTCCCACGAAAGATGCTTGATTCTTAGCCAAGCGACCTCTCACCGATTCAACGAATTGAATATCCTGTTGAGTCTGAATCCCACCAGTAAAATTGACGGGCATCGACTTGTCAGGGGTAACAGGAGTCCCCCAGACGGATTCTCTTTTGAAAGAGATGGCATTCAAGATTTGGTTACTCATATCTTATCCCCCTTTGATTTTTTCTTGATATCTTTGTCATGTCCCTCTTTCAGTTTGAAATCAGGATGGTTGATAACGAGATTTGTCTCAAAAGTTTCACCAGGTTTGACCTGACCGAATCCATCAATACTGACTTTGACAGCACCGATGTATTTGTATTCCATATACCCTCATTCTATTATGTTACTTGGTAATCGTTATATATTTTTCAATTAGCGAGGCAGTCTTTTGAGACATTCGATCACGATCTCGACCACTCTGACAGGGACTTCTCTTTCCTGGTAAGCCCAGTTTCCCGATATAGGTCGAGCAAAATCACAAGACCCAGAGAGCGAAGTGTTCGCCTCAATAGTCGAGATCACCTGATCAGCCAAGTCTCGAAGCACTCCCTCGGCATCTTGAGCGGTATCAGTCCGAAAATATAATCGAATAGTGAATCGAAAGATTCTCTGATTCGAAGCAGTCGAGGAGAAAGTGTCAGAGTGAGAGGTAGCGGTAACAGTACCACAGGGATATTTCAGAAGCTCTTTTGGTTCATAATTATAGACTTGATTGAAATCAGTGATCCCTTGAAGAGTCGAATAGATAGCCGATCCGATTGATGAGTAGCTCATACACCAGCCCCCAGATGATTGATAATTTCTCCCGAAGCCTCTTTCAGCCGAGATTCAAAAATAGGAGTGATCTCATCCCGAGCTTTCTGCATGAACTTTCTAGGTTTCGATCCTTTGACTGACTTAGCGAAAATCCATTTCCCTGATTTTGATTTCCATCGAAGCATCTTTGCCCTCTTAGGTCTGATCGGTCCATTCCCAGCATATACACCAGTCCCCATTTCTTGATAGACAGCATATTTGAGATTTGATCCGACCACAGCCATCATGGGATTTTGAGATGGTTGAGCGAAAGTGATCCCAGATGAAAGCGAAGCTCTCAATGCCCCCTTATCAATCGGGGCATAATTCCGAGCGATCCGAGTGAATGTAACAGCGGTCTCATTCACAGCCCGAGCCATTCTTGATCTGACAAACTCATCCGAACTCTTGAGAAGATCAGCGAATTGAGAAGCACCATCGATTTGAACGAATAACTGCATAGGTCAATTTCCCTCTACTTTTTCACCGACCATCTGTTGATATTTCAAGACAGTAGTCGAGACTTTTTGAACATCCCCCCGAATGATGAAAGTCCCCAGCGATCCGACCAGCTTATCCCCATTTTTGATCAGTCCCATTTCATAGACAAAAATCTCATTGAGAGTATATGAGGATTCACCAGGATAGACAGCGAGAATGTCCGAACCCGCAGGCATTATTTGAGCCTTGATCCCAGTGAATGCCGGGGTAGCGGAGTATGCCTCTTTGTCCCCAGTCCGAGTCAATCGATAGATCGAGACAGTATCATTGGTGAGTAGAAATCCTTGAGCCATTATTTTGGTTCCAATCGGTAACGAATAAGAGCATCATAAGCATAAGACGGAATATAGATGCCATTAGCGAATACCGATTGTTCAGTCTGATCATCCTTGAACTCTACCGACACCGATCCAGCGGTAAATCTCTTCAACTCCTCTTCTGATACCGATCCCGATCCGAGTCCAGATGATTCAAGGGACTGACTCCCCCACCTGATCAGCGACTCTTTCAAGTCTTTTGGTACAGTATTCGAGGTGGTGTATTTGATCGACACATTTTGAAAACCGAAGAGAGGGGCATCATCAATCTTGACATAGTGATGGTAATTGTAATACTCATCCGATCCGAGAATCGAGCCATCGACTTTCACCTCTTTGATTTGAGAGATGGGAATCTCTCTGACAAAAAAAGTATTGAAGCCACCATCAAAAAGCTCGGTTATATCCCCAGTGGCATCAAAAGTCCGATTGCAAAAGTTTCGAGCATATTGAGAAATCGAGGGAATGATCTGGTTATCAAGTAGAGTCCCTTGATCCGAGGTCAGTGTAATCCCCATGTAAGATGCGACATCAGCTTTCAAAAATAGATCAGCCATATATCCCCAGTATAACAAGCGAGGGATCAGGTCTTATATGTTATTTTTTCTTAGGGGATTTTTTGATCATCTTATCGACAGGGGCTTGATCGATATTCTTTTTTTCATCAGGCGATTCGACAGCCTTGATCTCCCCAGGAGTAGCCGACAATTTTTCAGCCAGTCCAGCCTTGACATACTTATCAGCCAGTTTTGATTCGAATCCAGCGACATCACCTATCTTGTAAGGTAATGAGTTTTGAGTGAATCTGATCCCGACATTTGCCATATATTGAATCTCCTGACTATTTGATATCAATCCTGACTCCTATTCTCTAACCCTAGTGTTATTCACCGCTAGAGAATAGAGAGTCAATTTTGAGCTTATTTGACACCACTCAAAAGGTAGAAAGATTCAGGTAAGGTCAATTGACCATCCAATCTTTCCCACATTTTCATGGCGACTTGATGATATTCGAATGCACCAGCACCTTGAGTCGTAGTCTCGACAGACATAGATTCACGATCACCGATCACATAGTAGGAGAGATCACCGAAAAAGACTTCGGATTCATCTAACCCAGTGCCGAGATTGGTGGGGATATCATTCTGTTCAAGTACAGGGCGACCCAAAATACTCGCAGGGGCATCAGTCAGACCATCAGTCCATAAGTACCGACCAGAAAGATCGATAAGTTTTCGGACAGTCGGGAAGATTGAGTTGTTCATGATCCAGACAGCATTTCTGCGATATTGAGAGGGAAGTGCATAGAATAAATCGATCAGATCATCAGCCTTGAGACTTGCACCAGCTTGAGGGATAGAGGGTAGAGTGTAGGTTCTGATTCCCGTAGGTTCAGTAGTACCAGCACCAGCCATGAATCCAGCATCTTCTGCTTGAGCAAACTTTCTTGCCCAGAGAGAGGTCAGATAGTCCATGATATTCACAGCACTATCAGCGAATAACTCTCGAGACATTTTTGAAAGCCCAGTCAATTTGTTAGTGTTCAGAGTCAATGAATCGAAAGTGGGATTTGATTCGACTAGGACAGCATTTTCAGCTTTCCAGTAGGTCGTAACCGATGTAGCCTCGGCAGGTAAATCCATCTTATCTCGACTCATGGGGATCACAGTAGCTCTCGGGCGAATGACCGCCTCTTTGAGCAATTTTTCAATGACCACAGCTCGGAACTCTTTAGGTACAAGGTAGCCACCATCAGCATCAGTGCCCTCGGATAATGCTTTCGCAGTTACGAGATCACCGAATACGATTGACTTCATGAATGATGCGATCCTTTGAGTCTTAGTCAGACCTTTGAGAGCATCACCATTTTCATCTTCTTTTGTAGGGAAGATGCCATGTTTCCGATCAACTTTATCGAGACCCATCTCTCGGATTTTAGCATCAAACATTTCACCGAGTTTCGTCTCGAATTGTTCCATTGTCAATTCTTTTTTGTCATCCATAGATATATTTTTCAACTCCTTTCAGATTCTCTTATCAGGCAAGATGTGCGGATACTATGTCCAGATCATCTATGACTTAGTGCTTTTGTAGTTTTTGAGGGCGAGACCGATAGTCCTATCAGCCATTTTCAGCCCCTGCACTAGATCAATAACCATTTTGGTTTTTTCATCAGTTTCGACAGCTTTTTCAGCCATCACCAGCATCTCAAGATTTGAGACCAGGTCTTTGAGATTGACAATGACATCAGCCATCATCTTTCGAGTCTTAGTATCGACCACATATCTAGGTTCAGTCATGTCTTGAATCTCCTCTTTGATTTCATCAGGGAATAATTCTTTCAATTCAGATTCAGAATATGCTCTCATTTCAGGGGCATCTTTTTCAAACTCGGCATAATGTTTTGAAAGATGAGCATAGACTCCCTCTCGGTCAGATTCAGGTAGATCGACTCCCCCTCTTGCCCCCATCAATGCACCCATGGCAGCCGATACTCCCATCCAGACAGTATAGAGATCAGAAGCCCGATGGTGAGGTAGCTTATATGAGGATTTCACATCAGTATTTTCAGAGTCAAACCAGGTTGCCATTTCTTTGAGTTGTTCAGGAGTAGCACTAGCGATTTCTTTTGCCCCATCCCAAGCTGTTCCCTCTTCTGCGAGTGGATGAGCCTTGAACGGTACGACAGATTTCACAGTTTCATCAGCGATTTCTTTGACAGACTCAATCGATTTGACCACGCCTTTTTCATCGACATCGAATCCTTTTGATCGAAGCATGGTCAGAGCCTCGGGATTATCTGGTACAAGTACAGCCGAATACTCGAGCAATTCCCACTGGGTAAAATCTTTCCCACCTTGATCATTTGGAGTAGCGGATTTGGGAATGAAGCCGATAGACCAGGCATTCATGAATCCCCCCTTGTAGAGATCATAGACAGTATCAGCGAGAGGATAGACACCACGATCAGGGAATCGAACTTTTGCCATGATCCGATCATCATTGATTTCAAGCTGTTCAGTCTTAGCAATCGGTAAGCCTTGATAGTTATGATTCAGAGCGACAACAGGATTTCGGAGATAGGCTTCAATGTCAGCACCGCCAGGATCGACTACATCATGAGACCGATCAGGATTCATAGTGGAGATGGTAACGATCAGAGATCGATCCTCATCCCCCTCTTTGGTTTCAACAGCCTCAAAAGACTTTCGAATGGTTTTTGCCATATACTCCTATTCTATGTAATGATTGCTAATTTCTTATATATTTTCCGATTGATATCTATATAGTCATTCAGATAATTGTTTTCGAAAAAGAGCGAAAGCCTTGGTGGTAGTATTTTGAAACACAGCCACGAACTCCCAGCCCTGTAAGCCTTGAGTATTCAAGACAGCGGTGAGGGTGGTTTCAGTAACAGTCGAGGGATTGAATTGTATGACCTTATGATCATATTTGAGAGCCATGATTTGATCCTTTCTATATAGGGTTATTCGTTAGTAGGTAGAGATCGTAGTGATCACCAGAGTCAATTTCTTTGACATCGACCCAAGTGAGAGGAGAAGCGATAGCCGATTTGAATTGAGCATAGGTCAATTGAGTGGTGAAAGTAGTTTCAGCGATCACCACATCCGATATTTTTTCAGTCGAGGATTGATGAGTCGAGGTATAGTCAGATAGGTCAGCATTATTTTGACTGACATTCAATCCATATATATGAGAGGTATTAGTGAATAGAGTGGTTTGATAGAGATATAGTGCCATAGATCAAGACTCCTCATACATGAATAAGAACCAGGTGAATTGTAAGTCCTGTTGAAGATTATTGGTAACTCTGACCACATATTTTGTCCCCGATTTCAAAATGATTTCATAGGGAGTGGTATAAGACGGAGAGACATAGGTTTCCCAGTCAGTATGCACCATATACGAATAGAGAGGAGTGCCGAGATTGGTAATGACAGGAGTCAAAAAGAAAGACGATGAGCAAGTATTCGAAGAGTTGCGATCATTATTGAATGGAGTGATTGAAGAGCCATCACTTGAGGTAGTAACCCCAGCATTGAGCGACATCGAGACATAACCCGAAGCCGAGTTTCGAAGCACATTGACCGAGACATCCCGAAGCGATAATTTCACCGAAGCATGAGTCGAGATCAAAATATCATAGTTTGTATTTTTGACCAGAGTCAGCACCGATCCCGAGGTGAGCGAGTAGGCTTTCCCGATGTGAATAGCCTCATGTTCAGGAGTCAATACAGGTATTTCAACGCCAGTCCCGATCTCTGAAATCTTTGAATCGACCTTGAGCCGATTCTCATTAGTAACATCAGCCGAATTGACCCCATCCGAGGCGAAAATAGTAACATCATCAGTCGGTTTGTTTATGTCAGCCATAGTTTCAATTTTCTTTCAGGATACCAGTGAGAGAGCATAGACTCAATGTCTATGCCCCCCCATCAGGTAAGAGTCTATATTTCGTTGCCATTGATGAAGCCATAGACATCCGCATTGGCATTATCTTTGTTGGTAAGTATCAATAGCACTTTATCACCAGCGACCACTTCAATGGGTTGAGGGAATGTAACCTCGACAGTCCCAGAAGCGGTAGAGCAGAAAGCGACAGCCCGAGTGGTTTCCGATGAGGGAGTCCCAGCTTTCAATTCAGCCTTTCCCTTACCAGAGAAAGCACATTGAAACGCCTTGAGTTGTAGAGTTTTCCCAGTGGTAACAGTATAAGAGACCACAGTGTTCGGAGTCCCAGGTACACCAGCCGAGGCAGTCCCATATTCATGAACCTCTGCACCAGCGACAGCATCGACCACATTGACATTGATCGAACCATCACCATTGATCACCAGATCATCAGTACCATCCCAGATTTGAATCTTGGTAGCAGGGTCAAAAATGACACTCAATTCCCCATTTGATCCGATAACTAGAGCATTAGTGCCATCGTTGAGATTGACTTGACCGATACCATTCGAATCGATAGACCATTGATTTGCCCCAGTGCTATCAGAGATCGAAGCGACCACATCAGCATTTGCCTGGGTACGAATCGGTAAACTAGAATCATAATCAGCCATATATTATTTTTCACCCCCTTTCAATTTTTCAATATCCTCTATATCTTGAGGAGTCTGATCAATAGCCTCTTTGAGTGAGGCGATAGTCTCTCGGTACTTAGCATTTTGAATCTCATTTCTCATGATCCCGATTTCAGCCGATAAGAGATGAGCCTTTTGATTGATCATTTGAAGCTCTCTCTCTTTGACTTTGATTTCATTTTCCATTGATTTGATACTAGATTTCTGATCCATTGAATCCCCCTGTAAAATTATGATTGGTATTTTTTTGATTGGTTACTTTCAGCTCAATGAGATCACCAGCCCCGAGTTTTTTCCCGATATTCGAATTGACCGATGGACAAGTCCAGGCATTTCTCCCTGACCAGATAGCGGTTGAATTGACATAGAGAATCCAGATTCCATCAGTCCCAGCTTGACCATAGACCGATTCGAGAGTGAATGACTTAGCAATAGGGACAGTGTAAGCGGTGATCAGAGTTTCAGTCGAGGGTGATCCAGTGATCGATCCATAGAATTGTTTGACAGCCCCGACAGTGCCGGGGGAGATCGATCCGAGAGCATTGAGAATAGCGGTGAGAATATCCTTAGTCTCTTGATCGACAGTCCCAGCATAGACCACCTGTTTGAGATCATTGATAGCCTTGATGAACTTAGTCCCATC
>Ga0208980_10000193_pt1 | contig 31514 bp, 25 predicted proteins | sample WetSurMetagenome_3_FD_187993 | JGI IMG/M metagenome (GOLD analysis project Ga0208980, IMG submission 187993) | Wetland microbial communities from Twitchell Island in the Sacramento Delta, sample from surface sediment Aug2011 Site A1 Bulk (version 2) | ecosystem: Environmental > Aquatic > Marine...
GGTGGGGGATGGGTAATAATCGCATACTCTTGAAAGCAGTGTTTATTGCCGTTCAATTTCCACGGATTTTTCCAGCGTCTCGATAGCCTTTCCGAGTTTCCCTTCGGCCTTATAGATGTATGCCTTTATTTTCAGAAGGGATGCGATGTTGCCGCTCAGGCGCATCCTGGCCAGGGTTTCATCCAGCAGTTCATGACCGAGAGCATATTGCTTGTTTTCGGCAAGAAGATATGCGATGAAGCCGGCCGATTTGGCTACGGGCTGTTCGTAGTCTCCCTGGAGATTCAAATCAAGGATCTTTCTCATCTCGGGGATTACCCGGTCGAAGCGGCCTTCCTTGATCAGGAGCCGCGCGATTTCGTGCTGTTTCTCCGCAATCGAGAGCGCCTGATCGACGCTCAACTGGACACTTTCCGCGAAAACCTCATTGATGGCCGGCTGCGCGGCAGGCGCGGCGAAGAGCAAGCCTATGATTATGGCGAAGGCAGAAGCGGTCCTCATTTGACTTAGGCCTCCTTACTCCTTCTCAATTTCCCTGAGCCGTCCGGCCACCCGAAAGAAAACTGCTGAAGGGATTTTCGTGGTCTTCCAGGGATCCTGAAGTAAAAGGATTATAGGCATCAGGATCCTGGGCAGCCAGGCTCTTGTATGTTTGATCGATGGCAGCCAGCGCGGCCCGCTCGGCGACCTGTCGGGAGCTTTGGTAAAGATAAGTAATCCCTACAGACAGGATTAGGGTCAGCGCCGCAGCCGCCGCGCTTAAACCACGCCTGTATGGATGCAAACTCTCGAGGATGGCAGCAACCCAACCCCGGGCCGGATCCTTTTTATTAAGATCTGCTGAGATTCGGTTCCACAAAAAAGGCGAAGGCGCCACGCGTTCCGATTCCTGGAACAGGCGGGTCACTGCATTCATTTCCTCCAGAACAGTCCGGCAACCGCTGCAAATCCGCAGGTGCGATTTGACCGCAAGCATCTCCTCGTCACTAAGCTGACTGTCGATGAAGGCCGATATTTGTTCTTCTTCTATATGCTGCATGATGCTTCGCTCTATGGTGCCGCTATCTTCCGGTTCATTACAGTATAGCGGCTCAGCTTTTCCTTCGCCATCATCCGTGCGCGATAGATATCGGTTTTCACCGAAAGCAGCGAACGCCCCACGATCCCGCTGATCTCCTGGTAACTCATCTCGTCGATGACCGCCAGTATGAAAACTTCGCGCATTTTCAGGGGCAAACTGTTCAGGGCGGACTGTAAAGCCTCGCCCAATTCTTCATTCAGGAGAGCCTTCTCGGGTTCTCCGTGCAACCGCGTGTCTTTGGCCTTCTCCGCAAACGGCTTCAATCCATCATCATCCAGCGAATCAATTTCTTTACGCCGGAACTTCTGATAGACCTCGTTGCGGGCAATCCGGTAAATCCAGGATTCCAGCAAATTGGGATCCCGAAGCGTGCCGAGCCGGTGAAGCGCGATTAAAAAAGTTTGCTGGGTCGCATCTTCTGCTTCGCTTTTTGATCCCAGCAGCCGATAAAGAAAGTTATGAATGCGCGCTCCGTAACATTCATAAATAGCTCTAAAGGCGTCCTGACTGCCGTTTCGAGCTTCCATTACCAGCCTGCGGTTATCCGGCGGTTGATTCATCGGGCCGCATTATACACTCATATAGATGACCGCCCCCTCAAAAAGTGGCGAAGATTTCCAGCCACTTTTTTGAGGGTGGCGCATCTGTATCCCAGTATGTTGCCATGTTCGGCAGATCCACGCGGGAAGGTCCGCAAAACTCTTGACATGCAGGACTTGTGTCGGTTAAAGTGTTGGCCGTTCTTGTCAGGCAGACTGGTCATAGTCCGGCCGACATGGCAATGGATGATATCAGCGGCGTCCTTGCAGTCGTTGGTGTGCAATTTCTAGTAGAAAGCTTAAAGTTGAATCTTGTGGGGCGCGTCGCCTCACCTCTCTTTGCAAAGGAGCAGTTGTAGATGAAGACAAAAACCATTCTGATAGCAGCTGTTATGTTTCTTGCGCTATCGGTAGCTGGCTTCGCGCAGGCCACATTTACCGTTGGTAGCTCACCGACGGCTTACGTCGCCTGCTGCGGAGAGACCGAAAACGCCGGACAGATAAGCTTCCAGCCGCGTCCCGGATCCCTTGATTCGATTACAGGAACCATCCAGGTCACCTATCCGGTACGCATTACCAATCCAAGCAGTATCCACGTCTATTCCACGCCCGCCGATTTCGGCGGCGTCCCTGGTATAGCTCCAGTGGTATCGGGGGTGGTGGAATCTGAGGATACGATCGTTATTTCAGTTGGTGCTGGTGGGCATTACCCGTTCAGCATCAACGTTGATGGGGTTCTCGTAGACACCTCCCAAATTCCGTGCGGATCCGGCACCGCTGATTTAAAGGCGCACGTGAACTCCACCGGCAATTTGCTCACATCCGGCGAGCAGGAAATTTCCGTGATCAGCAAGATTACCCTGGCTCTCGCTAGTCCTACCGCTACCAAAGTTTCGTTCAATGCCGTTACGGGCGAACCCGGCAGCGATACTGCCTATTATCAGGTAGGCGAAGGATTCCCGGCTGCCTTTGATCAGGTGATGATATGGGATTCGGAAGCCGATATGTCGGTGCCAGCTGGTCCTAAGGTGATCAAGCTCAATATAGGCAAGATTCCTCAGGGTATCCGGCTCACATTCCCCCTATTGTCGGTCGACTCTTCGACGTCCGCAACCGCCGATGAAACTGGCATGTTCCATCTTTCTTCGTCGAGCGGAGGGGCAGCGTCTTCTCCCCAGGTTGTCACGAGCGCCGGCAGCCCGACCTCGGTTTACTACGCTGTGGCTACCGCTACCGATACTACCAGAATTGAGTATCTGAGAATCCCGATCCTGGTAGAAGCTGTCGGACCGTATCCGATCGGCCCGGAGACTATCCCGATTACGGCTCAGATGGCCCCGATCGATCCAACCTCAACGTGGATTCCGCGCTATATCAGCGCAGAAAAATGCGTGACAGCACAAGTGACCATCATGGGTATTGAGGGAGCGACCACGACCCTGTTGATTCCTTATGCTGTGGATGATCAGCAGAATTACAATACCGGTATCGCGATTTCCAATACCACTCTGGATCCCGGTACGGCTGCGATGGGCTTCGGCCAGGCTGTGAGGCAGACTGGAAATATGACTTTCTACTTCTATCCACAGCAAGGTAGCCCGTTTGACTATACGACTGCGGACGATTCTCCGGGAGCGGGATTGGACGCTGGTGGCAAGCTTGCCGCAGGGGGCACCTATACCGTGCTCCTGTCGGAATTGATTGCTGCCGCCGGTTCGAGAGACTTCTTCACCGGATATATCATTGTTATCACCAACTTTACGAACGCGCATGGACAGTACTTCGTCAGCGACTTCCAGTTCTTCACCAATGGTGCGCTGATGCTGGTACTCGACAATCCCGAGATGGGTCGTGCGGGTCCGGAAACGCTTGAAAACTAGTCTTTGCTGTTGACTGCAGTAAGAAAAGGAGCTAGTCCCAGGACTAGCTCCTTTTTTTTGCAATGTCTTTGGAAACTGCGATCTATTGTTGCATAATTCATATTGAATGATGAAAAATCTGCGAGTCTTTACGTTTGTTGTTTTGATCTGCATTGCGGTGCCTGCGGGCGCGCAGTCACCCAAAACGAATACGCCGCCTGCCGGGCCATCCCTGGATTCGCTGGCGAATCAGATTGACAGCTACTGGAAGCTTCTGCTCCAGAGAAAGAAGCATCAGGCTGCAGAATATGTTGTTCCTTCGGACCGTGATCTTTTCAGCTCCACCAACATTCCTCCGTTCTCCGACCCGCGCCTTAAATCGCTGGAGCTTTCCGCCGACAGGACCGAGGCAACCGCAACGGTGATTGTAAAACGCGCTCTTCCCCCTCTCACGCAATTGATGGAATGGCCTGTGACGGAACACTGGCGCTTTGAAAATGGCAACTGGTTCCGCCGGTTCGAACGGCCGGCGCTTCCAACACAAACCGGATTCGGCGAAGCCCGGAAAAAACAAGAACCGGAGCAGAACGAGAGCGTGAGAAGTGAACTCCTTGGAATGCTGCACTTTGAAAAATCCATGCTGGATTTCGGCACGGTTCGCCAGGGTGCTTCACTGCCTCTCAGCGTCAAATATACATTGGCCGGTGATGAACCCCTGAGCGTGACGCTGAAGAATTCAGCGCCGGGCTTTACCATCCGGGGGTTGACGGGGCAGTCCCTCATGCCGGGACAGCAGCGCGAGTTAACCATTGAGGTGCCAATCTGGAATTATGATGGAGCCCTCAACGAACGAGTGGTCCTGGTGGCGCACAGGAAAGGCGTTGAAGTCCCTTTTGAAATCGCGGTGACGGGGAACGTCTATGTGCCGGTTTCGATTGTCCCCAACCTTCTGCGGTTTGAAAAAGATGATAGTGAGAAGGAAGTCCTGGTTCGAAACAACTCAAAATCGGACCTCGAACTCCGCCGGTTCCATACTGAAACCGGCGCCGTCAGCCTCGATCCTCTTCCGGCGACCATCCTCGCGGGCCAGCAGTTGGCAATTAAAGTAAAATCCGCGAAGGAGTCCCGCGATAAACGGTCGCAAACTCGGGATAACCTGTCGATCGATTTCGCAAAACCGGTCGAGGGGATGTCAGGGCTAAGCCTGGCGGTGGTAATACATCCTGAAAAAGAAAAAGCCAACAATAGCTTCAATCCCGCCAGAGGCGTCAAAATCCCGCCAATGATGCCTGCACAAAATGGGTGACAGAAGTGATGGAGCCCCGGAGGGGCTCAGACGGATATTCGCTATAGCCGGGTGCTCAGCGGGCTATCCCGCCCGTATCGCATTGGTGCGATTGTCAAAGTGCCGCCATCGAAAATCGCGGAAGCGCTTTATCCGCCCATATGCGTTGCCTGCCTTCAATCTGACTTCCGATCACAGATCTCGGGATTGTCAGACCCCATGAACCCCCGGGTGGGGTATGGGATCCGCCTTGAATCCTTTGCCGGGAAAAATTGTTGACTCCCGATTCCGAGAAGCCCTAATCCATCCTCTAAAGTTAGGCTCCACAGGGCAGCGCCAATCAGGTACAATGTGATCTTTGCGGAAATCAACGGCTGGACCCTGCAATCAAAGGCCACAAAATCTTGCAAGAGATTTCCTGACCGAATCCGGAGGAGGTTTTTATGCGGTACCGAGTCCCTGGTTTTTCAGAGAGAACTGTATTATTTATGGCAGCTTTTTTGCTGCTGTCGGCTCTCGGCTTCAGTGAGCCCAGACAATTCGCCGCAGATGAACCTCCAAAAGGCGCGGCAAACACAGCTTTGCCCGATTCCCAGGTCGAGGCGAAAGGCGTTGATCCGTCAACTCGCGCCTCGGTCCATAATAGCTACGGCAGCCTGCCGCTTAGTTTTGAGGTTAACAGGGGGCAGGCGGATAATGCAGTGAAGTATCTATCCCGGGGCAAGGGATACACATTGTTTTTAACTTCCACCGAAGCTGTGCTGAGTCTCAGACGTGGTTCCCCCATGGGAAGGCAGAGCATTGCCGGCAACAGGCGTGAAGCGAATGAATCCCAGGGAATTGCGGACGACGTGGTTCGGCTCAAGCTCTTGGGATCCAATACCGATCCCAAAATCACGGGCCTTGATGAACTCCCGGGAAAAAGCAACTACTTGGTCGGTAACAATCCGGCGAAGTGGCAACGGGATCTGCCCAATTACGTGAAAATCAGAGTCGACGATGTTTACGAGGGAATAGACCTCCTCTACTATGGCAATCAGCGCCAGCTTGAATTTGACTGGATCGTGGCGTCTGGCGCCGATCCCAAGGTCATCAGGTTTTCCGTTGATGGGAAATCCAGCCTTAAGATAGACGCCCGGGGCGACCTCATCATGGATGAGAAAAGGGACCTTTGCCTTCGCAGGCCATTGATCTATCAGCAACGCAACGGCGCTCGAACAGAGATTGCCGGAGGGTATATCCTTTTGGGGAAGCGCCGGGTGGGCATTCAGGTAGGCACCTACGATACATCGCTGCCGCTGGTGATTGATCCGGCTATCAGCTACTCCACCTATCTCGGTGGCAGCAACGAGGATGCAGGGTATGGCATCGCTGTGGACTCTCTCGGCAACGCCTATGTGACGGGTACTACAGCTTCCTCCAATTTTCCCACGGCAAATCCAGCCCAGGCAGCAAATGGCGGCGGCACATACGACGCCTTTGTCGCAAAACTGAATGCCTCCGGCAGCGCGCTGGTTTATTCCACCTATCTCGGCGGCGGCGGCCTGGACGAGGGATTTGGAATCGCGGTGGACTCCATGGGCAACGCCTATGTGACGGGTCATACCTCCTCCACCGATTTACCCACGGTAAACCCGTACCAGGCAGCCTATGGCGGCGGCACCTCCGACGCTTTTGTCGCAAAGCTGAATAGCTCCGGGAATGGGTTGTATTATTCCACCTACCTCGGCGGCAGCGGCGATTATGAAGACGGCAACGGAATTGCTGTGGATTCCTCCGGCAATGCCTATGTGACCGGCAGAACCTATTCCGTCAATTTCCCTACGGCAAATCCGTACCAGGCAGTTTATGGCGGCGGCGGCGACGCTTTTGTTGCAAAAATGAGTGCTTCCGGGAATGAGCTGGACTATTCCACCTACCTCGGCGGCAGGGCCTATGAAGAGGGCAACGCAATTGCCGTGGATTCCTCCGGCAATGCCTATGTGACGGGCTTCACGTCATCTACCAACTTCCCAACGAAAAATCCATACCAGGCAGTTAGCGCCGGCAACGATGACGTTTTCATCACCAAACTGGACGCTTCGGGAAATACGCTCGCCTACTCCACCTATTTTGGCGGCAGCAATTGGGAAATAGGATATGGCATTGCCGTAGACTCTTCCGGAAACGCTTATGTAGCGGGCAGGACTACATCCACTAACTTACCTACAGTCAACCCATACCAGGCAGCCAATGGCGGATACTATGACGTTTTTGTCTCTAAACTGGATGCCTCTGGGAAAGGGCCTCTCTACTCCACCTATCTGGGTGGACGTTACAATGATGAAGCTCAGGGAATCGCGGTGAACTCTTCCGGTGAAGCCTATGTGACGGGTTACACCTATTCAGCCGAATTTCCCACCGTGGATCCATTTCAGGCGGCCATAAACGGCACTGGCCTGGTGGGCCGGATGGATGCCTTTGTGACGAAATTGGATGCTTCCGGCAATTCTCTGGCTTTATCAAGCTATTTGGGCGGCGCGTACGAGGATTGGGGGTCCGGGATTGCCCTGGATGCTTACGGCAATGCCTATGTGACGGGCCTGACGGGCTCCACCAATTTTCCCACGGCATATGCGTACCAGGCAAGCAAGGCCGGTGCCGACAAGGTCTATGATGCCTTTATTACCAGAATATCCCAATATTCATGCAAAGCCGGAGCCGAGACCCTCTGTCTTGGCGGCAGCCGTTTCTCTGCTGAGGTGGAATGGAATACTCCAACCGGCGCTTCCGGGAAGGGCCAGGCAGTTCCAATGACTATTGAGTCCGGATATTACTGGTTCTTTGCCGCAGGCAATGTCGAGCTGTTCGTGAAGCTGCTGGACAGCCGCGCAGTAAACGGCCACTTTTGGTTCTTTTGGGCAGCCCTGACCGATGTTCAGTATACGATCACGGTTCGGGATCATGAAACGGGCGCCGTCAAAACATACCATGGGGTGCAGGGAGTGCAAACGAGCGGGAACGACATATACGCCTTTTAACATGCCGCTTCGGGCACCGTTTATGTAGAACGGGTCTTTGCTGTGTTCGCCTGATGGTTTAGAATGCCGCGCATGGCCAAAAACAAGCCGGGCGCCCGCAGACCGCAGCAAGATAATTCGAAGAGTAGACCGCCAGGAAAAGAAATCCGCCGGAAGGTGCCGCTGTCGAACTATCTATCGCGCGCCATCCTGATCCTGGGCTGTATTGTCCCCTTTTTGCCCCTGGTGGTAGACTACGATTATTACTTCCCCTATATTTTTCTTAAGAGCATCCAGTTCCGCATCGCCGTCCAGGCGATGGCTTTTATATATTCAGTTCTGGCGCTTATCTCCCCGCCCCATCGGCCGCGATTCCGCAGGATCTCTTACGCATTGATGATTTATTTCGGCGTGATGCTGCTCAGCTCGCTCCCGGGCGTCAGCAGCGGCTCCTGGGACAGCTGGTGGGGCGATTTTGCCAGGATGGGCGGGATGTTTGCGCAGCTCCACCTTCTAATCTATTTTCTTGTGCTGAGCCAATCCCTCAAGCAGGAACGGGAGTGGATGACTCTTTTTGCCGCCTCGCTTCTGTCCGGCGTCTTCCTGGGCCTGACCGGATTGATCCAATACCTGGGCCTGGATTTTCTGTATCGCTTCTCTCCGGAGAAAATCCGCGTGGAGGGGGCGACCGGGAACCCCAACTTCTTCGCAGCTCACATGCTGCTCAACTTTTTTCTGGCCATCTATTTTCTGGCGCGCAAGGACAGGAAGCAGATCTATGCCTTTGCAGCCCAGGTCTGGCTGCTCCTGCTGATTGCGTCCGATGCAATTCTTGCGGTCTGGGACATCGCGTCCGGAGGCAGGATCCTCTCGGCAGGGTTGGATAATTTTCCCATCGCCATTTTTGCCCTTATCCTTCACGGCCTGACTTTGCTCTGGTTTGCCCTGCGAAACAACGCATGGGCGGGTGCGGCCTTCTTCAGTATCCTGGCTTTGTATTACCTGTTCTGGATGAACCTGAGCCAGACGCGCGCGGCTGTGGCAGGCCTCGCGGGTTCGTTCGTGTTCATGGCTGCGCTTTATCTGTGGAAAGGCGCAGGAAAGCGATGGAAGTGGGCTGCGGCTGCGATTATTTTTTTGTTGATCCTTTCGGCGCCCGCGCTCTTCCGCTTCAGGGATGCCGGATGGATTCAGGCCAATCCTCTCTTCCGGCGCTTGTCGGCGACATCTCTGAATGAAAACCGTTTCATGGCCTGGAAGGCCGGAGTGGAAGGAATGCTGGACCGCCCCGTCTTCGGGTGGGGCCCGGAACACTACAGCAACGCTTTCGACCTGCATGCTCCCGCCCGGCTTTTCAGGGGCCCGACCGCGGAAAACTGGTTCGACCGCGCCCACAACATCATCCTGGACGTTGGAACAACAACCGGTTTTCTGGGCCTGGCGGCATTTCTAAGTTTCTATGGCATTGTTTTTGCCTCCCTGTTGGACCGCTGGCGCAGGACGGAGAGTTTCTCCGATTCCCTGGCTATTGCGGGTTTGCTTGCGGCCTATTTGCTGCAGAATCTTTTTTCCTTCGACACGGTGAATACGGATGGGATTGTTTTTCTGACACTTGCCTACGTTGCCTATCTTTGCGACAGACCTGAACCGGCGCCGGCGGTAACTGCGGACACCTATCCCGCACGACCCGCGATTTCGTGGAAAAGCTGGCTCGTGCTTGCGGCATCCGCCGCAATCCTCGTCTGCGGGTACCTGTATACAGCTAAAGGGCCGCAGGATGCGAACCTTCTTTTGAACCGGGCGATAGCCATGGAAAAGGCCGGGGACCCCGGACCCCGGGGCAGCCGCTACGTCTATAGCGAGGCAGCCTTGGAATATTTCCGGCAAGCCGAAGATTATGCGACGACGGGACGCCATCAGGTGAGAGAGGAGCTTGCCAACTATGCAATCGAGCTGGCCAAGGCAGCCGAGGTTCCCTTGGGGGAAAGAGCTCAGGCGGCGAAAAGGGCGGCGGCGTCCCTGGAAAGGTCCATATCTGAAGATCCTGCCGATGCGCGTCACTACATGTATGCCGCCAGTCTGATCAACGGCACGTTCGCGGCTGTCCATCAGTCAGACCCGGGCTTGGCGCGGTCATTGGCCGGGAAAAGCCTGTCTTTTCTGCGCAAGGCGGAAATCCTGAGCCCGGACCGGCCCCGGCTTTTTCTGGAACGCGCCTATTCGCTAATGCAGCTGGGTCGGTTTGAGGATGCCGTCCCGGAACTGCAAAAGGCCCTAGCGCTTGATCCGAAAGACAGGGCATCGCGCATCAGCCTGATCGAGGCGTATGTCGCGGCCGGTCGTTTGAAGGATGCGGAAGAAGAGTGGAAGACGATCAAAACTCTCCGTCACCGCCCACCGGAACCGTCGGAATATGAGAAGGTGATCGAGATCTACGTCTCCAGGAAGCAGTTTGCGCCGGTGGTCGCTCTTTACCAGGAGCAGCTCCAGGCTTCTCCAAATCAGGTTCTTCTTTTGTCGCGTCTTGCGGCTGCATACCGTGAGTCGGGAAACATGGATCTGGCCCGGCAGACGGCCCTGAAAGCCGCGGCGCTGGCGCCGCAAATTGCGCCGCAGCTCGAGAAGTTTTTAAAGAGCCTGGATGAAAAACGTTGAACGTTTGAAAGTTTGAACGTTGTACGTTGAAAAACAGCAAAGCTACCGGCTTGTCTGATTAGCGGGCCGGCGCTGCATGCAGGAATCCGCGGGTGTAAAGGCAATTCATGGAGACATCTCCCACAGACCTGCCCTTTAGCGGATTATTTCTGTTTCTCGGGTTCGGGAACCTCCGTCTTCTTCATCTGCTTCTGCTCTTCTTTATACCTGTCCTCCCGGGCATCCTCCATATCCTTGATGTGTTCCTTCTGCTTATCGTCCACGTACTTGCGCACGTTTCTCAGCGAGTCTTTCAACTCCTGGGTCATCTCCTGGAATTTCTCGGGTGTCCGAATCACGTGAGGCGTGATCAATATTATCAGTTCGCTCCGGTCGGCTGTTTTGGTGGTAGTGCCGAAGAGATATCCCAAAATTGGAATATCGGATAAAAATGGTATGCCGCCTCTTCCAAAGGTATCCGCGTCTCTTATCAAACCGGCGATGGCCACGGTCTCGCCATCCTTGACTGAAAGGACCGTTTCCACGCTGCTTTTCCTAAAGGAGGGTCCCGCCGAAGTATCTGCGCCGGGACTGCTGACTTCCTGGGCAATACTCAGAGTCACGGATCCCGATGCGGAGATGCGGGGCTGGACGATGAGGGATATCCCGGTATCCCGGTATTGAACGCTCTGGGTCGTGCTGCCCTCGCTGGAGGTGAAGCTTGATCCGGGATAGGCGATTTCGGAACCGACCACGATTTTTGCCACTGTGCCATCGAGCGCCAGGACGGAGGGAGCTTCGAGAACTTTGACTTTGGTTTTTTCACGCAGCGCGTTTATTTTTAGAAGAATTTCCCGGGAATCTCCGACAAAGGCAAAAGTGCCGACGGCCAGGGCTCCCACCGTGTCCAGCTTGGCAGTCGTGAGATGGTTGGCGGTATCGGTCGTTACGCCCTGTAGTACGCCGCTGACACCGAAGCTCAATGCATCGGTAAGGTCGACCGCAAAAATCCGCGCGTCGATGATAACCTGGCGGGGCAGGACATCCATCTTTTTAATGGTTTCCAGTATAAAGGCATAATCTGCCTGCGTGGCCTGGACAATCAGCGAGTTGTTTACATCATCCACTACCAGCCGCACCGTGTCCTGAAGGCCGGTGAACACGCCGCCGCGCAGGATTTGGGACGTGATGGACGGGGCCGAGGTGAGCCGGGGACCGAGTTGTTGCCCTCCGCCGAACCAGCTGCCTCCCGAGCTTCCGCCGGAATATCCGCCCTGGTAGCCGCCCTGGTAGCCGCCGCCCATCGAGGACCCGCCGCTTTGAAAGGTGGAGGAGCCGCCGAATGGGCTCGAAGCCGCCCTTCCCAGATTGGAGGAGCCGCTCGTGGCGGTTGTGCTCCCCAGGGCGCCGCTTTGAGTTTCTCCGGTCTGGGATCGGCCATAAGCACCTCCCCCGCCATAGGTTGTGCCGGTTCCCGTGGACGAGGCGCCCGCGGTCTCATCTCCTCCATACAAAGCGGAAAGCATCATTGCTATATTGGACGCGGTCGAATTCTCAACCACGTATACATAGGTCTGTATGTTTCTGCCCGTCTCGGAATCAAGTTCCTTGATCCAGCGCTTCACCTCTTCCAGGCCGCGCCTGGAGCTGGCCATGACAAAAATTGCGTTATGGCGGTCCAGCGATACGAAGGAAATTCCGGTTGCGGAATCCTTGGTCCCGGAGCCGAAGATCTTTTTCAGGTCTTCACAGAGATCCGCAGAGCCGTAGTTTTTGATCTTGATCAACTCGACCAGATCGGGATCAAGGTAGCTGTCGTCGAGCATTCGGACGATCTGAAGGACTCTGTCGGCGCTGTCGGTGTAATCGGTGATTATGAGCATGTTCAGACGCTCGTAAGGCATGATGACCCCGCCTTCGGTCATGAACAGTTTGATGGGCTCGATCAGGTCTTTGACGGGAACGAACTCGACCCGTATCACGTGAGTCGCCAGCCGTGGAGCTTTTGAAAAATCCGTTTCCCCTGCAGCGCTGCCCTGCGCCCGCGTTCCCTGCTGGGCTTTGGCCGGGGAAACGGGGGCCTTCGGGGCAGCCGCGGCAGGCTTTTTCCCGGAAGGTTTTTGCTGATCGGGTCCGGCTTCGGACGGCGGAGGCAAAACTTCGATGAATTCGACGCCCTTTTTCAATGCCGATGAGATCGGCACGATTTGATAGATGTTGCCGTCCTTGACGAGCGCCGCATTGTTGTTTTTCAGGATCATGTTGAAAAGCGGCAGCACATCGTCTTTGGACATGGGCGCTGAACTCTGTATGGTAACGCTCCCCTTCACATCCGGATCGATCACGATCGGCGTAAGCCCCAGCGTGCTGGCGATCTGATTGATGAAATCGTAGAGATCCGCGTTCTCATAGCTCAGCTGAACTCTGCCTCCATCACGCGGAACGGGGCTCGGGATAGGAGTGGGAGGCGGAGCAGGGCTGGGCGCAGCGGAAGGAGCGGGGCTTGGAGTTCCGGGAGGGACTGGAGCGGGCGCCGGCGCCTGAGGCTTGGCCTGGGCGGCACTCTTTGCGGCCTGAGGATTGGGCTGAACCGTGCGAACGGGCGCCTGGGCCGCGCGAACCCTCGGCATTGGGGTTCCCGATTGCCCGGACTCTGCCTGTGTCTCCTGTATCTGCTTTGTCAGGCGCTCCAGCGCTTCCTTTCTCTCTTTTTCCGAAAGCGGCTGGGGATTCGAGTCCTGAACAGCCGCGGGGGAGAAACTGCCTGTCATCAGCAGGGAGGCGATAATCACAAGTATCGCGCTCCGGGATCTATTGACAATCATGGCCATAATGCTTCCTCTCTTGGAGAGTCGCTGCAAACACCCAATATCCTGGCAACGCGTTCCCTCGGACCTGAACGCATCCGCCGCCGGCGTAATGCCAGCATTCCTATCCTGAAACCCATACCGTCCCGGACTTGCCATCGGGAACGGGCTTCCGGCCGGTTTTATCCTGTTGAAAGGCCGGCTGCGTCCTGCAATGCCTTACGAAAACTCCCTTGCGCCTAAGTTCCAAAATATCCATAGCTAATTCCGGTCGGGCCGGACAATGTTGCCGAAGGGGGTCCGTATGACCCGGCCTCTTGGCGTATCGGTTCCTTCTGTCCCGGGCGTCTGCGCGGGCCGTTGCTGCGCAGGCGTTGCCGGCTGCTGCGGGGCAACTGCCGCTGCCGGCCGGGCAGTTGTTCCGGCAGGCAGTCTGCCTGCCTGTTGGCCTGCGCCGGGAGGCGCCGGCGGTACGCCGGGCGCTGCAGTCGGCTTCGTCGTGCCGGCGGTTTCCGAGACAACATAGACCGGGATGCTCCCTCCTCCTCCTCCTGTGCCGATGGAAACCACACGAGTCGCGACGACCGAAGTTTTTCCCCCACGGCTCCGCTTGGAGCCTTCGTGAAGAGGAATGATTTCCTTGCGCGTGCCGCTTTCGAGCACGATACGGTCCGAAGTTATGTCCGTAATCGTGTACCCATGATAAACGTCCCCGATGCGTTTGTTCTGGGCCCGGCGGTTCTGATTTTGCGGGGAGCCCGCCGGATCGATGATGGCAGCCATTCGCTGGGTGCCGGATATGGTGATCCCTACCAGAATGGGCTTTTGCGTCAGCGGCGGGGGCTCCGGCGGAGCGGTTTCCTCCACCTTGTCTTCCTTGCTTCGGGATTCCGCGAAAATGTTCTTTTCCGGGATGACGGCAAAATCCGCTGCGGCATACTTTTTGGCCGGCGCCATTTTGGGCAGCGGCTTTTCCTGGGTCATCTTCTGCTTCATGTCCCGGACAGGCTGTATTTTCGCCAGATCATTTTCCGCATTGAATCGCAGCACCGAAATATAAAGCTGCCGCGCAAGCGCTCCCGCAACTGCAAGCAGCAGCAGGTTGATGGCGATCCATTTTTTGCTCATGTCAGCCTCTTCCTTAAGGCAACTCCGTGTTCGAGCGTTCCAATCAGGGCGGCCTTCCGGCTGCCCCTACTAGGCTCCGGTTTCCGCTTTCTTTTCGGGTTCCTTCTCCTCCGCGTGGATGTAACCCGAAATCGTCAGGCTGGGCCGTATGTCATATCTTCGCTGATTCCTGAAGCCCGTGATCGTGAATTCGTCGACCGTCAGAAATTTTTCGTGATTTTCGATCGCAGCCAGGAACTGCACCAGTTCTTCGGGCGTGCAATTTGTCTCGATGCGCACGGAAACGCGCTGGATACCGTTCTCGGCCTTTTTGGCCGGCAGGGTATTCCGCTGGGTAATTTCCACAGAGCTCTGATCCGCAAACTCCTTGAGTATCTTTTGAAGTTCGGCGCTCGCCACATTCGGGCTGTCGCCGGGCAACAGCTTGGTCAGATCCTGCTGGAGGTGCTCCGTGTACTGCTCCAGGCGCTGTTTGTAGGTTTCTTCACGGCCCAGAGTCTCGCGCTGCTTGAGAAGCATTTTCTTCTTGAGTTCCACGGTCTGCGAGAGATCTTCACCGTCCGGAAGCAGCTTGTCGACGGCAAAATAAACCATTACGACGGCGGCGATGACGGCGGCCAGGGCAATGACCTTTTTTTCTCTTGGCGTAACCTTCACGGCTTATCTCTCCAGTTTTGCCTCAAAATTGAAGCGTTCCTTCCCCGTCTGGGCGTCTCTGAAAATCTGGCCCTTTTGAGTGACATCTTTCAGCAGCGGAGATTTTTCAAGTTTCGAGATCAGGTCGGGAGCGGAACCGCTGGAACCGGCCATTTGTATGATTCCGTCCCGATAGGTGTAGGTGCTCAAAAAAGTATCGGCAGGAAGTATCGAGGTCAGCTCCTTCAAAACCTCCAGGTTCATATCTTTCTTCCGGAAAACTTCCTCGATGGTCCGGATCCTGGTTTCCGTTGCATCCGAGCGTCTTTGGAGGGATTGAACCCTTTCCACCGGCGCCTTCAAGGACAAAATTTCCTGATCGAGCCTTTGGATCAGGGTCCGGTTCTGGATCATGCGGTGAAAACCAAGGGCTGCCAACAGGGCCACGATGATCAGGCCCAGAATAAAAGCCGGCACATAAGCCCAGCGTGTCTGATGCTGGCGCAGCTCCTCGGGCAGGAAGTTCATCCTGACAGGAAGCCCGCGCGCTATTCCGGCATAGGCCAGTCCCAGTGAGCAGGCCGCCTCCTGGAAATGAAGCGCATTGTCTCCGGGCGCCTCGAATTTGACCGAGTTTTTCAGAAGCTCGCAGGCGGGCACGTCGGCTTCCAGTTCTCCCAGCGCCGTTTCCGAAGCTTCCCCGGCGAGAACGATCTTTTCCAGGGCATCATCGGGCCCAAGCCTGATTTTGGATGCCGCCTCGTTAACTTCGCGCAGCATCAGGTCGCTCCAGCTCTGGCCGATTTCCTTGGAAACCCCGCGGGAGTAAACATACGCCCCATCCCGCAAAGCCAGGAGCTCGAGGGAAGTTGGAGTCAGGTCCGCAAGAAAGTATATTTTGTTGCGCAGGTCCTTTTGCTTCCTGGAAAACAGGTTCGAAAGCGCCATGGAGCTTCCGATCACCGCGACGGGCTTGATCCCGAGAACGAGCAGAAGCTGAAGATGCTCGTCGAGAAGGGATTTCTTCACCATGGCCAGCAGGACGGAGAGCCTCTTTTTGTTGCCGGTCCCTTCGAGCACGGTATAGTCGTAGTAGGACCGCTCCTCTTCCGTAGGCTCGAAAGACTGCACCTGATACTGGATAACCTGTTTGAGATTATCCGCGACTTCTGCGGGCAGATCCAGGTGGCGTATCACGATGTCGCTGCGGGGAATCCCCAGCACGATGTTTTCTTTGCTGAGCCCCTTTGACTTGAAAAAGAAAGCGATTTCTCTCCGCAATCCCTCCTTGTCGCGCTGGCGGTATTCCGCAATGCGCTTGAAATGCGTGAACACTTCGCCGGCGAAATTGCTTTGAAGGGCGGAGATCAGCATATCCTCGCCGCGCAGCTCGATCCCGATTCCGGTTTTGAGGTAAATCATGGTTTTATGCCTTCATAATCGGGAACATTTTCGTTCCAATAAAGGGTCCGGTATTGCGTTTTCTCCGAGCGGTCGAGGGCGATCACCGCGCGCAGGACGCGCCGCGCCTTGGAACGCTGCGAATGCGCGGAAGCCGTGAGAGTGTAGATGCCCGTCTGGTCCGTGGAGAGAAATGGCCGCGAATTCGTGCCCAGGTTCACCGAAAGCTCACGCGTTATTTCCTCGATTGTCTTGAACGGCTTGACCAGCCTCCGGGCATAAATCGCTTGAGCAGCCTCCGGAGACATGCCGGGCACCGATTGAAGGACCGGCAGAGGCGCAAAGTTGACGTTAACCTGGCTTCTCGGCGAGTAAACCGTAAAATAGCGGGAAAGCCCATATTTATACCCGACCGAGCCGTCAGGAAGCCTTATGGGATAGCCGTAAAAATATTCCGTGCGCACTCCCCTCACGAGAAGCAACTCCTCCACAGTTTCAAACCTTCCGTTCCTGGCCTTGTAGGGAGGATCCAGTGTTTCGTAATAATCATCCTCGGCCCCGTTGATCCGGTGCAATTTATCGGTGTCGCGCCAGTCCAGGATTGAATCGGCAATAATGCCCGCATCGTTCTCATCAATTCCCGAAGCCGCAGCCAGGGCGCGCAGCTGTTCTTCCTGGACCGTATTCAGGTTAATTTTACCCGATTCGTCCTGGATATCGATCCTGTAGACTCCTCCGCCAAGCTGACCGGTCACAACTCCCAAGTCCATCGCATCGGTCGTGTCCTGAAGCTGCACGCCCTGGGCAACCGGGTAAAACCTCTTTTGCACCAACCGGTATATGGTTGTTGCAATTCCGGCTCGCGCCACGAAATAGGAGTCTTCCAGCGATTGCGCATTCCGGGCTGCGGCCACTTCCACGAAACTCTCCCTCGAGAAGCTCAACGCAATAACGGACAATGCAGTCAGGATCCACAGCAGAGCAATCAATACCACGCCCTGCTCCTTATGCATCCCCGGCCTCCTGCTCAAATTGCCCTTCATATGCCGCTCACCAGCCACCGACCACTAACCGCTAACCGCTATTGTATTACCCCTCTTCTGCCGCCGAATGGATTCATGACATTCCTGCGGTAATTGCTGACCTTTGCCTGGATAGGTACGACCATGTGCCGGCTCAATGATTTGCCGTCACGGCCCCTGGATATCATAGTCATCGAAACGGCCAGGGGCAACTGTCCCATATCCTGCGCATTCCATTCCCTGACCCACCTGGGAGGATTGTCGCTGCTGCCCGGATCGTAGTACTCGAAGATGCAGCTGGACAGGTTTTCAAAGATGGGGATCGCCCTGTTCTGAATGACGGCGATTTCTTCGCCGGGGGCTTGTCCCAGATAGCGCGCTTCCTTCTCGACCAGAGCATAGTCCCCCTTAAGATCGCGGGCAACCTCGTAGGAAACAAGGGTTAGACCCGGGCTCTCCTGAAACTGCAGGGAATTCAGGCTGATAAAGCGCAGTGAGTCCTGCGCCCCGCTGAAAATCAGCACGGGGGTCGATGGCGGGGGGCCCAGTTCGGCTTCCTCCTGCTCAGCTTCGCCATACAGGCCGTAGGCTGAAGCCAGCTGTTTTCGAACCATGTCCAGAATGCTCCGGTGCCGCTGATTGGCATCGATGAATTGGGTACCTCGGGACCAGGAGCGGATGCTTATGGTAAATACCGCCCAGAGGCCAACGGCCATCAAGGCGACAAGAGTCACCGCAATGAGCATTTCCAGCAGCGTGAATCCTGCCTCGGATCTTCCTGGATGCCTATTCAAAAGGATCATTGCGGCAACCTCGCAGGCTGATTTTCCGACTGCACGCGCACCAGCTTCAAGGTCTGCAATCGATAATCGGGCGCCCTGGAATCCGGACCGAGCATCTCGACGGTATAGTGGAGGAGCTTGACCGGCATATTCTGAAGCGCCTGTTCCGGTATCTGCATAGCCTCCGGCAAAACATAATCCTCGACGCGGACGGACCACCGGGTTCCATCCTCGAAATCGCCTGTGAACGCCGTAGGCTGCTGAATGGAGTCGTCGAGCAGGGCAAGTTCCATGACCGACTGTGCATGCTCGACGGTGCGTGTCCGCAACTGCACCTTCCGGATGTTGCCCAGCGATCCGGAAATCAGGGACATCGTCAGTGCCGCGCCTATCGCCAGCACTGTCAGAGCCACCAGCACCTCGAGCAGCGTAAAGCCGGCACTGCCCGGATGCCCCGGTCCGCCTCGGACCGCTCTATGAAATTCGCGGCTCCTTCGCCTGCTTGAGCAATTCACGGCCGATTTTCTCCTGAACCGGATTCGATGCGGGCTCCTCCGGTTATGGGATCGGTAATGACCCTGAGAAGAGAGCCTGTGTCCGATCTCAAAAGTATCTCTGCGCGATCCGAACTGCCGTTGGGAAGAAAACGCACCACCATCGAGCCGTCGACAATTTCGCTGCCTCCCAGGGCAATTCGCTGGAACCTTACGTCATGAGGGGGTATGTATTTACGGCTTCCCTCGCCAAGGTCATCGGTCAAAACCAGTTCCTGTTTTTGCGGATCCACCGTGACCCTCATTCCGGTCTGTTCGGTGACCGCTTTCTCCCTGGCATACCGGAAGGCGTTCAGAACGTCGCGCCCCGCAGCCCGCAGATGCAGGGCTGTCGAGCCTCGCGAGAGCGATGGATAGGAAACAGCCAGCACCAGCGCGATCACCAGTACGACCATCATCAGTTCCAGAAGCGTAAATCCCTGGTTTCGCGCAGGTTTCATGTCACTTCCAGCTGCAGATATCATCTTCGCTGCCCTCGGCGCCGTCCGCTCCCAAGGAAAACAGATCAAAATCCCCGTGCGTTCCGGGGCTGCGGTACATGTAAGGCCTTCCCCAGGGATCCTTGGGCATCTCCTTTGCCAGGTAAGGTCCCTTCCATGAATCCACGCTCCCGGGATTCCGTATCAAAGCCTCCAAGCCCTCGCCCGAATCCGGGTAACGGCCCATATCGAACGAATAAAGCTGCAAAGCGCCTTCGAGTTCCTTGATCTGAATCTTTGCAATCTGGTCTTTGCCCTTTGCGAGCTTTTGATACACGTTGGGCGCCACGACCGCGGCAAGCAGGCCGAGAATCACCAGCACGACAATAAGCTCTATGAGCGAAAATCCCTTTTCCGATCTGCGCTCCTCATTGTTCACAGGCATTTTCCTCTCCTCAATCCGGTATCTGCAATCGTCAATCGTCAATCCCTAAAGGGGTATATCATTGATGCTGAATATTGCCATGAGCATGGAAACCACGATGGTTCCGATAATGATGCCCATAAGCAGGATGAGCGCCGGCTCGAAAAACGCGATCAGGTTTTTGATGCTGTTACGAACCTCGACATCATAGACTTCCCCAACCTGGATCAGCATGCTGTCGAGTTTCCCGGATTCCTCTCCGACCTCGATCAGATGCATCGCCAGGGGCGGGAAAACCGCGCTTTGCTTCATCGGCTGCGCGATCCCTTCCCCCTTCTTAATGCCATTGCGGATGGGCTCGACAGCCATGGCGATGCTCTGGTTGCCGATAATCTCGCGCACGATCGTCATGGCCTGAAGAAGCGGCACGCCGCCGTGCAGCAGAGTTCCCAGAGATCGCGAAAAACGCGCCACCTCGACCTTTCGCAGCACAGCCCCGACAAGAGGGATGCGAAGCAGCCACCGGTCCAGTTTCAGACGCCCCTGCTCGCTCTCCCTGAAGCGTTTAAAGTAGTAGCCCGCAAGAACCAGCGCGACCAGGACAAGCCACCAATATCCGGAGAGGAAGGAGCTCAAGCCCTTAAGGATCGCCATGGGCAAAGGCAGCGGCACTCCCATGTCCTGAAAAATTGAGGCAAACCTTGGAACTACAAAGAGCGTCAGGATGGTGACGCTCACGATGCCGACGACGGACAGCAGCACGGGATAAATCATGGCTCCGAGGATGTAAGACCGCAGATCGTCGCTGGTTTCCAGATAGGAAGCCAGGCGCGCGAGTATCTCCTCCAGCGCTCCTCCGGCCTCGCCCGCTTTCACCATGTTCACGTATACCTTGGGAAAAACCGCCGGGTATTTCCCCAAAGCCTCGGAGAACGATTTGCCTCCTTTGACTTCTTTCAGCACATCCTGGATCACCGCGGCCATGGCCGGGCTTTCGGCAAGCTGGCCCAGAACCGCAAGGCTGCGGTCCAGGGGGAAGCCGGACCGTACGAGCGTGTGCAGCTCATGGGTGAAAACCAGAAGGTCCTTGTGCTTGATCTTTTTGCGTTTCCATGGCCACTCGATTTCCCGGTTCAGAAGGGTTTGGCGAGCGGTCGAGTCGATACGGACCGGAAGCAGGCCCATTTCCTGGAGCTTCAGGGAAACGGTTCCGTCGTCCTGGGCCTCCATAACGCCCTCGACCATCTTCCCCTCCATGGTGCTCGCTTTATAGGTGTACGCCGGCATAACCACCTGCGGAAAAAGTCACAGATTACCCTATATCAGGGCCGATTTTCTGTGAGATTTGCATCATTTGCGACAGTTTTTCACCAACAGGCATCAGGATTCCTGGGTCACGCGCAGAACTTCGGCAATGCTCGTGATGCCCTTGCGAACTTTGAGCCAGCCGTCATCCCTGAGTGACCGCATTCCGTTTTCGATCGCCTTCTTCAGGATCTGATTCGAATCCGCTTTGGCAACGGTCAGCTTGCGGATATCGTCATTGATTGGCATCAGCTCATAAATGCCGACTCTGCCGACAAAACCCGTGTTGCTGCATCTTTCGCACCCGCGCCCTTCGTAGAAGCGGTCCGGACCGCTTCTCGGATCGCCGCGTCTGAATCCGATCTCATCCAGCATTTCAGGAACAGGGTGAACTTCCGTCTTGCAGTCGGGACAAATAACCCGGACCAGGCGCTGCGCCAGCACCCCCAGCAGGGAAGAGGCGATGAGATAATCCTCCGCTCCCATATCCACGAGACGGGTTATGGCGCTCGGAGCGTCGTTGGTGTGCAGCGTGGAAAAAACCAGGTGTCCGGTCAGCGCCGCCCGAATGGCTATCTCGGCCGTTTCCAAATCGCGGATTTCCCCGATCATGATGACGTCGGGATCCTGCCGCACGATATGCCGCAGACCGGCCGCGAACGTCAAGCCGATCTGCGCGTTCACGTGAATCTGGTTCACTCCGTCGATCTGGTACTCGATAGGATCTTCGATAGTGATGATTTTCTTGTCCGGCAGATTGATCGTGCTCAGGGCGCTGTACAGCGTGGTGGTTTTGCCGCTGCCCGTGGGGCCGGTGACCAGAAAAATCCCGTGAGGGCGGCGTATGAGCGACTCGAATTCCTTGAGCGAGTCCTCGGGGAAGCCCAGGCGGCGTATATCGTAAAGACTGGTATTGCTCTTGTCCAGAATGCGCATGACCACGCTCTCCCCGTAAAGGGTCGGCAAGGTCGAGACACGCAGGTCGATGTCCTTTCCCAGGACCTTCAGCTTGATCCTTCCGTCCTGGGGGAGCCGGCGCTCCGCGATATTCAGCTTGGACATGATTTTCACGCGGCTTATCAGAGCCGCTTTCAGCTTTTTGGGCGGCGACTCGACGTCGTGAAGAATTCCGTCGATCCGGTAGCGCACCTTCAGGTCTTTTTCAAACGGTTCGATGTGGATGTCGCTCGCACGATTTTCGATCGCCTTGGATATCAGGAGATTGACAAGACGAATCACGGGGGCTTCGGACGCGAGGTCCTTTAATTGCTCGATATCCTCGATCTCATCCGCGAGGTTCTCGATATTTCCTTCATCGATGCCCTCGATGATCCTTCCAAGCGTGCTGGCTGCGGAACCATAGAATTTTTCAAGGATATCCATGATCTCGCTTTCGGCGCCCAGGATGGCCCTTACCTGGTAGCCGGTCGACTGACGGACCGCATCCAGCGTGGCGTTGTCCAGAGGATCCGTCATCGCCAGCGTCAGCACGTTGTTTTCGAGGGCGATCGGCACGAATTTGCACTGCTTCATGAAACGAAATGTGAGCAGGTTTTCGATCACCGGAACCGGCGGATAGTCGGCCGCTGACATCGCCGGGATCCCGAGATGCTCGGACACGATGCCGAGGCAGTCTCTTTCGGAGACATATCCGAGATCCACCAGAAGCTTGCCTAATTTTTCGCGCGAATCCGCCTGCAGGTTCAGGGCGGTCCGCAATTCCTCTTCATCGATCAGGCCGCGTTCCAGGAAGACCTGGCCGATGAGCTTTTTGGATTTCAGAGCTTCGAGTCTAATACTCAACGATTTTCATCCTTTGTTTGAATTCCTTCAAGCGATCGCTTCGCCGTGCGAATTCATCCAGATCCTTCTTGAGCGCGCTCAGAACGATCGTTTTGTTCGAGCTTGGCTCGTCCGGAAGATTCCAGTCCTCCAAATAAGCTATAATTGTGACATATTCTTCTTTTCGGAGTATCTGGAAGTTTTCTCCACTATCTTGAAGCACCCGGATCAGCTTTTCTTTCAACTCCTCTATCCGCTGCCTTTTCAGCTCCTGGGTCGGCTCGTTTTTGGGCCGGATCGTGCCGAACGGCGTGCGCTTCACGGCGCGGTGCATATTGACAAGAAATGCAAAACTGAAGCCGTACCCCTGCAGATAGGCGCCTTTCGGCTTCTGGACGACGGCAAACGGGCTGGTGCTGAAACTGGCGTTGATCACGTCGTTAATGATCCCTTCGAATCGCAGGATGTCCTGGCGGGCCGAGACATATTCCTGTTTTGTGTCTTCCTGTTTTGCGACGGCAGCCTGCGCCGGCGATCCCGTAATCGCCGCAAGCAAAAGAGCGGTGACAAGTCGTTTTACCCAAGCAATTTCTATCACTCCAGGTTCTCCCATGAATGTATGCCTGTTGAGCCCAAAAGCAGTCAGTTTTTATTCTGATACCTGGCCGCTGTATTGCGGATCAGGTTCAGGTCCATCCTGCGATCCTGCTCGACCGTGTCCAGCACTTTCTGCATCATCAGGTAATTGGTTTCGTTTGTGCGGGATTCACTGTCTTCCAGGGCCTGCTTGAGGAGGTTGCGAACTTCGTCCTTTGTATAATAATCCTTCCCGCTTTCAGGTGCCGGCCACAGGCGCGCGCTGAAGGAAAATCCTTCCTTGTTCCATTTAACTTGCGTATTTGCAATGGCTAAAAGAGATATCACAGCCAACGCCGCTATGGCTGCATAGCGCAGATATCCCCATCCGGATGCGGCAGGGACAAGAGGTTTCCGTCCCGCCACGGCAATGCTTTGCAGGGGAGGTTCGTCCTTCCAGAGCCCCAATGACTTCCGTGTCTGTTTCAATTCGTCCAGTTCAGCGCGGCAGGCGGCGCAAGTTCGCAAATGTTCTCTTAAATCAGCACTTTCCGGTGAACCGCTGTACTCATCATACAGGACTTCCACGAAACCTTCCTGGATTTCTTCACAGCGCATGGCGATCTTTCCTTGTCAAGTGTCTGTTTATCGCTTCTCATTATGCAACGGCGGCCCGAAGGCCGCCCCTACTGAGCGCGAGGCTTAATTCCGAGGCGAATCAGGTTTTGCTGCACTTCCCGGAGCCCATGGTAAAGGCGCGACTTCGCCGTGGAAAGAGGGCATCCCATGACCTGCGCCAACTCCTCGAGGCTGAGTCCCATATACTCCTTTAGAATCACGGCGGTTCGGTGATCCTCGCTGAGACCGGCCAATGCTTTCCGTATCAGGTCCAGAGCCTCCAATGAATCAGCTTTCGCCGGAGCCGACAGCGCCAATGAAGGATTTTCCCCTTCCTCTCCGGCCCCTGAGGAAAGTGAATCCTCGAGGGCCAAATTAGAGGCGCGTGATTTCCACCTGGCCCGGCAATGATTCAGGGTGATCTGATAGAGCCACGTCGAAAACCTGCCTGGATCCCGCAAATTCTTTATTGACTTAAAGATGGAAAGAAAAGTCTCCTGAGTTACATCCTGGGCGTCTTCACGGTTGCCAAGCATGCGCCAGGCGAGGTTGTAAACCTTCCTATCCCAGCGCCGCACAATCCGATTGAAAGCCTCTTCTTCCCCCTCGAGAAATCGTCGGACAGCCTCCTCGGTTTCTGCCATTAATGGATTCCTCGAAACAGAGAGCTATGTTTAAGGATGTCTATATGAGCGGAAAAGTCTAAACCAATTGACGATTTACGATTGACGATTGACGATTTAAAACAAAAAGTCAGGGATTGTTCATTAATGGCCGAATCGGGAATTAACGCTTTCCTACGGTTTTTTAAATTCGTCAATCGTCAATCGTCAATTGTCAGTTGGTTGCGATTTCAGGATTCGATCCTGTAATTGACGAATGGACACAGACAGTCAGTATTTGTTCACTAATGGCCGAATTGGAGGAAAACGCGTTCCTACGTTTTTTTAATTCGTCAATCGTCAATCGTCAATTGCAGGGTCTATCGATTTCAGAGCTCAGTACGGTAATTGGGGGCTTCTTTAGTGATCAGTACGTCGTGAACGTGGCTTTCTTTAAGGCCGAAGGACGTGATGCGAATAAAGCGGGAGCGCGTCTGCAGCTCCTGAATGTTGCGGCATCCGCAATATCCCATTCCGGCGCGGAGACCGCCCGTCAGCTGCGGAATCATTCCCTCGATGCTGCCCTTGTATGGAACCATTCCCTCGATGCCTTCCGGGACCAGCTTCCCCTCATAGAAGGCGCCTTCCTGGCCGTAGCGGTCGCGGCTCCCGGCCTTCATGGCTTCCAGGGACCCCATCCCGCGGTAGACTTTGTAACTGCGGTTCTGATAAAGGACCGTCTCTCCCGGGCTCTCGTCGGTCCCGGCGAAAAGAGAGCCGATCATGACCGAGTCTCCTCCGGCCGCAAGGGCTTTGGAGATATCCCCCGAGAATTTGATTCCGCCGTCCGCAATAACGGGAACGCCTGACTTGTGCGCGATTCTTGCGCAGTCCATGATGGCCGTAATCTGGGGGACGCCCGCGCCGCTGACCACCCGGGTGGTGCAAATGGAGCCCGGGCCCATACCGACTTTGACGGCGTCCGCTCCGGCCTTGACCAGCGCCAGGGCTGCCTCCTCCGTTGCGATATTCCCGGCAATCAGATCGATCTCCGGGATCTTATTCTTGAGCTGCTTTACAGCCTCCAGAACCCTGGCGGAATGCCCGTGAGCCGTGTCCACCGCCAGCACGTCCACGCCGGCTTTGGCCAGCGCCGCCGCCCTTTCCATGAAGTCGCCCGTAACCCCGATGGCCGCGCCCACGCGGAGCCTTCCCAGCTTGTCCTTGCATGCATTCGGGTAGGCAATCTTCTTTTGAATGTCCTTTACCGTAATCAGCCCTTTAAGGCGGTATTTGCTGTCCACCACCGGGAGCTTTTCCACGCGGTGGCGGTGAAGGATACTCTCGGCCTCTTCCAGCGTGGTTCCAACGGGGACGGTGATGAGGTTTTCCTTTGTCATCAGCTCGGAAATCCTGATGTTGAGACGGGTCTCGAATCTGAGGTCGCGGTTGGTCAGGATTCCAACCAGCTTTCCGTTCAGCGTAATGGGCAGACCCGAAATCTTGTACCTCTTCATGACCTCCATCGCTTCGTGGATTTTCTGGTCGGGGGACATGGTAATAGGGTTCACGATCATGCCGCTCTCGGACCTTTTTACGCGGTCCACTTCGTCGGCCTGCCCTTCCACTGTCATGTTTTTGTGAATAATGCCCATCCCGCCCTGCTGCGCCATTGCGATGGCCATTCGGGAATCTGTCACCGTATCCATGGCCGCGCTCAACAGCGGGATATTGAGGGGGATGTTCCGGGTCAAGCGGGTGGATATGTCGACTTCGGACGGAAGCACGTCGCTGCTGGCGGGTTCCAGAAGGACGTCGTCGAATGTAAGGGCTTCTCGGATAGCAGCTTCTCTAACCATAAGCTCCCCAGGTTTATATCGGGAAAAAATTAACAGCATGCACAGGGCCGGCGCTCAGCCCTACGCACCGTGACATTTCTTGAATTTTTTGCCGCTGCCGCACGGGCAAGGATCGTTTCTTCCGACTTTGGCCATTTCCCTTTTGGCAGGGCCAGCGGAGGCCGAATCTCCCGCGCTATAAACAAAATCCTGCTGCTTTTGAGCTTTCCGCCGCGCGGCCTCGCGCTCCCGTTCGCGGGCATCCTGTTCTTCCCTGCTTATCGGCTCGAAGAGATAGAGAAAACGGATTGTTTCCTCCTCGATGCGGGTCCGCAGCTCCTCGAACATGTCGAAGCTTTCTTTTTTATATTCTATGAGCGGATCCCGCTGGCCATAACCGCGAAGACCGATGCCTTCCTTCAAATGATCGAGATTATACAGGTGGTCTTTCCACTGCATGTCCAGGACCTGCAGCATGAACATCCGTTCCTGGAACCGGATATATTCCGTGCCGAACCGCTTCTCCTTGTCCTCGTAAATCATCCGGACTTTATCGAGCATCTTTCCCGCGAGTTCCTGATAGCTCGAATCATTGCCGTTGATGCCGAGCTGAGCCATGTCGAAGCCGAACTGGTTTCCGGCGCTGACGCGAAGGCCTTCCAGGTCCCAGGTATCGACAGGCTTCTCCCTGGGAGTGTGCTTTTCCAGCAGATCGCCCATGATGTCGTTGGCAAGCTCCAGCACATATTCCCGCTGGTCCGCTCCCTCCAGAAGCTCCCGCCTGATCGCGTAAATCGCTTCCCGCTGCTTGTTCATTACGTCGTCGTATTCCAGGAGGTGTTTGCGGATTTCGAAATTCCGGGCTTCCACCTGTTTCTGGGCTCTTTCAATCTGGCGCGTGATGAGCTTGCTTTCGATCGGGACGCCTTCCTCCATACCCAGCGATTGCATGATGCCCGAAATGCGGTCGCTGGCGAAGATCCTCATGAGGTCATCTTCCAATGAAAGATAGAACCTGGATGAGCCCGGATCTCCCTGCCTGCCGGACCGTCCGCGCAGCTGGTTGTCGATGCGCCGCGCTTCGTGGCGCTCCGTCCCGAGGATGTGCAGCCCGCCCAGTCCGACCACCGCGTCATGTTCTTTGGGGCAGACCTCCGTCCAATGGTTCCGGATGCGTTCGTACTCCTCCCTGGGCATTGTCGAGGCATCCAGGCCTTTCTCACGCAGCGTCTGCAGCGTGAGAAACTCGGGATTGCCTCCCAGGAGGATGTCCGTTCCGCGCCCTGCCATGTTGGTGGCGATCGTGACAGCCTTTCTGCGGCCGGCCTGCGCGACTATTTCCGCTTCCTTGGCATGGTATTTGGCATTCAAAACGACATGGGGAATGCCCTGCCTTTTCAGCAATACGCTCAGCTTCTCCGATTTTTCAATCGAGATCGTCCCTACCAGGACGGGCCGGCCCTTCTCATATAAATCCTTGATTTCCTCAACGACGGCGTTGTGCTTCTCCCGCTCCGTCCGGTAGATGATGTCCGGGAATTCCGTGCGGATGAGGGTTCTGTTGGTGGGGATTACATTCACTTCCAGCTTGTATATTTTATAGAACTCCTCCGCCTCGGTTTCAGCGGTTCCGGTCATGCCGGCCAGCTTTTTGTACATGCGGAAATAGTTCTGAAAAGTGATCGTGGCGAGGGTCTGGTTTTCCCGCTCGATTTTGACGTTTTCCTTGGCTTCAAGCGCCTGGTGCAAACCATCGCTGTACCGCCGTCCCGGCATCAGCCTGCCGGTGAATTCGTCGACGATGACAACCTCCCCGTCCTTAACCATGTAGTCCACATCCCGCTTGAACAGCAGATGGGCTTTCAGGGCCTGGTAGGTATGGTGGACCCAGTCCATGTTCTGCGGCTCGAACAGGTTGCCGACATTGAGCAGCTTCTCGGCCTTTTCAACTCCCTCCTCGGTCAGGTTCACGGTCCTGGCCTTCTCATCCACCTGGTAATCGATGTCCCGCCTCAGCCTGGGCACGATCCGGTCCACTTTAAAGTATTTGTCGGTGGATTCCTCGGCGGGCCCTGAAATGATGAGAGGTGTCCTCGCCTCATCGATGAGGATGGAATCCACTTCGTCGACGATGGCGAAGTTGAATCCCCGCTGGACACAATCCTTCAGCTCATACTTCATGTTGTCGCGCAGGTAATCGAATCCCAGTTCGTTGTTCGTGCCGTAAGTGATGTCGTAGCCGTATGCGGTCTTGCGTTCTTCGTCCGTCAGGGGGTGCTGGATGCAGCCTACGGTCAAACCGAGCGCCCGGTAAATTTTGCCCATCCATTCGGCATCGCGCCCGGCCAGGTAATCGTTGACGGTGACGATGTGAACGCCTTTTCCTTCCAGCGCATTCAGGTAGGCCGGCAGCGTGGCGACCAGCGTTTTCCCTTCACCGGTTTTCATCTCGGCTATGCGCCCCCGGTGGAGGACGACTCCGCCGATAAGCTGCACATCGAAGTGCCTCATGTTCAGGGCTCGCTTGCCGACCTCCCGCACGGCCGCAAAGGCTTCCGGGAGGATGTCGTCCAGGGGCTCCCCGTTGGCAAGGCGCTCGCGGAATTTGGGCGTAAGCCCGGCCAGCTCGACGTCGGACCGCCGCGCCATCTCGGCTTCAAGATCGTTGATGCGCTGAACGATAGGAGTTATCTGCTTCAGATCGCGATCGTTTTTGCTGCCGACTATTTTGGTGAGAATCGCACCGAACATTGGAGAAGTTCTCCAGAGGCTATAAATGGCCTAATCTAACAGATAGGAGCATGCGAGTCAATCCGCCCCAAAGTACTGAAAGGCCGCAGCCCCGTTTCTCACAGGCTCGAATTGCGAATTTCGAATCCGTTTTTTATGACTTGACATCCCTCACAGGCTGACCGATGGTTGAGTCCATGATCGAAACCATCCGAAAAACTGTGGCTGAGAGTCTGGAACTCCAAAGGGCTTTTTTTCGCGACAACGAAGAGCTCATTGCCCGGATTGCGCGGGAAATCTGCTTGGCGCTGGAGAACGGCAACAAGATACTCCTCTACGGAAACGGCGGCAGCGCAGCGGACGCCCAGCACCTGGCCGCCGAATGGATCGGCAGGTTCCAGCGGGAACGGCGGCCGATGCCCGCCGTTGCGCTGACTACGGATACGTCGGTTCTGACGGCAGTGGGGAACGATTACGGATTCGAGCAGGTTTTTGTCCGTCAGGTGCGCGCGCTGGGCCGCAAGGGCGATATCGCCTTTGCGCTCTCAACGAGCGGAATCTCCCTTAATGTGCTGCGCGCAACCGAGGCCGCAGAGGAGCTAGGGATGATCCCTATCGGCCTGACCGGCAGGGATGGCGGGCAGCTGGCATCCAGGGTTCGATATAATCTGAATGTCCCGCATAAACTGTCCGCACGAATTCAGGAAGTTCACATCATGATCGGGCACCTTCTCTGCCAGTTGACGGATGAAAACATGAAAGGACTGTGATCGATCATGTCCAAATACCGGGCGAAGCCTTTCGGCCTCGACAAAATACAAACCTATCCGCTGCGCAGCCGCTTGAGCAAGGTTGCGGTGGGGAGCTTTGGCAGACCCCATACAAAAGGCGGAAGCGTTGCGGAATTTCTGGAAACCTTTCCTTCCATCCTGGGGGCTCAGAATCTCAGGGATCTCGCCCATGCCGTCCTGAGGGCTCAGGCAGCCGGCAGGGCCATACTGTGGGGCGCCGGCGGACACGTCATCAAAACGGGCCTTTCCCCGATCCTCATCGATCTGATGAGGCGCGGGCTGGTGTCGGGCCTGGCGCTGAACGGATCGGGTATCATTCATGATTTCGAAATTGCCTTGATCGGGTCCACCAGCGAAGACGTGGACGCCCAGCTCCAGACGGGAGCCTTCGGCATGGCCGAGGAAACGGGACAGGGCATCAACCAGGCCATTCGCGAGGGCGTGGCAGACGGGCTTGGCATCGGCGAATCGCTGGGCCGGCATCTCGCCGGCATGAAACCGGCTTATGGCGAATACAGCCTTGTCCTCCAGGCCTACCGGATCGGCATTCCCGTAACGGTTCATGTGACCATCGGGGCGGACATTATCCACAATCACCCGGAGGTCTCTCCCGAAGCGATCGGATTGGGCAGCCACCGGGATTTTCGTCTTTTTGCAGGCCTCGTGGCGGAATTGAACGAGGGAGGAGTTTATTTGAACTGCGGCTCCGCCGTAGTTTTGCCGGAGGTATTCCTGAAAAGCGTAACGCTGGTGCGGAATAGCGGCGTGCCGCTGCAGAACTTCACCACCGCGAACCTTGATTTCATCCAGCATTACCGGCCGACGGAAAACGTTCTCAAAAGGCCGTTAAAAAACGGGGGACGCGGCATCCCCCTCACCGGTCATCACGAAATTTTGCTGCCGCTGCTGGCGGCCTGGCTGATCGAGCTCTCCGGCGGCACCGCGGGCGGCGTTTAAACCGCTATTGCGGTTTCTGCACGCTGCCGTCAGGCGCCCGCTTCTCGAGCGCAACACCTTGCGAATCGCCGGATTCGCCGCTCTCCCTCAGTCTGATCAGGACCTCGAGGTTTTTAAGAAACTCGACGAACCGCTCATCCTTGCGTATGCGATCGAAGTCGGGCTGCTTTTCGATAGCCGCAATATCGGACCATCCGTCGGTAAACGCCTGCTGGAGGCTTTCTATCGCCCTGGTCACGTTGCCCGCGGAAGCGAACAGGCGGGCCAGATAATAGCTTCTCTCCTTGGAAGGAGAGCTGCCCCCTATAAGGCTGACGCTGCTGTTTTTGGTAAAAATCTCGGGGTCCAGGGTCAGGCCCCTCTGCCAGGCAGCCATCGCAAGGTCGAACTTTTTTCTCTCGAAATACAGCGATCCAAGGTTCATATGAAAGGAAGGCTCGTCCTCCTTCATGCGGACAGCTTTTCGGAAATATTTCTCCGCCTTCTTGAGATCTTTGAGGGCGAAATAGACGGAACCGAGATTATTGACGGAATAGGGATATTTCGGATTGAGCGCCATCGAGCGCTGAAACGCGACGCTCGCTTCCTGATAGTAGTGCAACTGGGAATAGGTGATTCCCACCCGGTTGAAGATGAATTCATTATTGGGATTCAGCCGGCTGGCTTCGAGATACTTGATCAGCGCGGCGTAAAAATCCTTGCGCGCAAAAGCGACGTCACCTTCTTTGGAAGCCTCGTTGGAACG